>Ga0247841_10001973_pt1 | contig 43006 bp, 65 predicted proteins | sample LaCruzMarch2015__2_FD_192410 | JGI IMG/M metagenome (GOLD analysis project Ga0247841, IMG submission 192410) | Freshwater microbial communities from meromictic Lake La Cruz, Castile-La Mancha, Spain - LaCruzMarch2015_18m | ecosystem: Environmental > Aquatic > Freshwater > Lake | place: Spain...
AAATTAGCACGAACATCAACGAACATTCGTGCTGGTGATATACAGACTATACAGACTATACAAATTGTACACTTTGTATAAGTTTACTGTAACTTACTGTATCACTGTGATACAATAAAAAAAGCAGGGAAATATCCCTGCTTTTTAATGAATGTAGTTTCAATTTAATCTTTTACATACAAAATGTAAAATTTGTTCGTTTTTGGTTTGATATTAAACAACTCTTCCCAAAATGACCGATTTGCAGGTAATGTTTTTGACACAACTTTATATTGTGTCTTTTTTCTACCCAATCTTTTGGCCATTTTTTCAGCCTATGCTTTTGTTTGGTGTTTTGACATATAATGAAAACCACCTGATGTTAAAGGTACATTTTTTAATTTGAATGTTGACATATTAATGAATTTATTGTGTTACAAATGTAAAATTACTTGATATTTTTTCATATTTCTTTGCGTCCTTTAGTTGGAGTGGTAATAACAAGATTATATTCTTTTGCCACATTAAACGTGCAGGGAGGGGCATAGCGGCCTTTAATTTTGGCAATACCATGTTCATCAATGTAGCACACAATGCCCACTTCATGTTCAATGTCTTGTGTGCCTCTGAACTGGCCACCTTTGGTACTCTGGAACACAAACACAAAACCTTTTCCTGGATATTTATCAATGAATTTCACTATGCTTGCATAATCCAACCTTGCAGCATTGGCACTGTCATAAAACACAAAATCGTACTTGGCCGGAATGGTGGCCGGAATGGTTCCGGTAAATTCAAGCCTTGGGGCATCAACACCCAGCCGGTTTATTTTTTCCTGCAAGGTTTTACGAATCGTTTCTTCAATGGCAATATACAGCACATTGCCAAAATACGTGGCAAGGTAGTTCGCAAAGTCAATCATAATAGTGCTTTTGCCCATTTTTGGCTTTGCATACACCATCATTGAAAAATTAGGATCCGGATTGCCAAACAATTCTTCCCACATACCATCAAACTGAAGGCTCCTGAAACTCATTTGCCTAATTTGCATAGGTGTATAGTATTTATCGTTGGCCGGGTTTGCAGATGCGGACTGTGGCCGCACCTGCTTTTTTGTTACTTTATGCTTTACCGGCATTTTTTTTGGCTTTGCTTTCAAGTTTTTCAAGTTTATTACGAAGTTTATAAAAACGGATATAGGCTGAATTGCATGGTTTTTCAGCATTTGCAAGATAACTGTTAAGTTCAGATAACCCTACCTTGCAATCGCTTACATCGGTACAATTGGCAGCAATTGTATAGGCTGACAATGTGCGGAAGTTTATCTTTTTGGCCATACTTATTCAGTTGAATCCAAACAATCAATTTCAGTACCTGGAACATCACCAACAGTGCCCAATCCTTTCAGTTCGGCCTGTGTGTGTGAAAGTTCACCACCGTCAATGTACGATTTCAGCACACGTTTAATTGTGTCGATATACTTCCGGTTTTTGTCGCTGGCTTTGATCTTCCCGGTTTTTTCATGGTCGGCAATTTTCTTCAGCATGTTTTCTGCCTTTGTGGTATCTGGTTTACCAAGCAGGGCAAGGTATGCTTTTACAATTTGCACAGAGTATTCAACCACGGTGCTACTTACCAGGTATTTGAAGTTTTTAAGCAGGGTTTCATCATTTTTATCGAGCAGGAACGTGAACGAATTGCCTGTTTTTTTGTCGTTGTACAACTTGTTCAGTTCAGCATGAATGTGCTTTACTTCGCTGCCATATTTGCCTTTTACGGTAAAGGCACCTTCGGTATTTTGCTTTTCGATGGACCGGATAAAATTCAGTATATCGTGTTTTGTAACCACTTTGTTATCCATCCGGAGGTATCTTTTTACAAATGCCAGTTCAGCCGGAAGTTTTTTAACCATTGTAAACTTTTTACGGTCAAATTTTGGAGCTTTGGCTGTGCGTGGGCGTTTGGCCTTGGCCTTGGTAGCTTTTTTGGCTTTTGGGGCTTTGGGTTCCTTCGGGGGCTTTGGAGTGGGTTCATTGTTTCTGCTTTCAAAATAGGTTCTTATTTCATCGGCTACCTGTTCATCAAGCATTTTTACATTGCCTGAGTAAAGGAATGATTTAAAACCTTTTGAAATCTCTTTCAGGCGGTTGTACCTGCTTTGTAAATTTTCGGGTAATGCTGCATATTGTTCGTAATATGCTTCTGATTTATAAGCCATTGTTGTGGTTTTTGGGGTTTATATAAATTATTTCATTTCAAGTTCGGCCTGGGCTTCGGCTTCGGCCTGAAGCATTTCGAGTAACATGCCAGCCAGTTCTTGTACTGCCTGTGCTTCGGAGTATGAGGCATCACCATCATTGATAGCTTTCCAGCGGTCAACGGTAATTCCTTTTTCAGTTAACAGGTTGGTAATGTCAATTTTGATGGGGCTAATTTTGGCAGCATCAGTAAAATTGGCGGTTTGGTTTTGCACTTCCTGTGCAAGTACGCTCATAATCATTAATGCTTCATTGTCAGCATTGATGGGCATGGCGGTTTGGATAATTTCAAGAGCTTCGGTAATTTGCATTTTTAGGGTATTAAAGTTATTTGTAATTTTATTATCAATTGACAATGAAATAATTTCAGAACTTTCGGTTTCAAAAATTACTCCATCTTCGGTTGTGCTTTCAGTATCGGTATCGCTTAAAACAATGTACTCATTTGCACGGCTATCAGATACAGGGCTGAATGAGTTAAGGTCATTAGCAATTTTGATTTCACTAAAAATTTTATCAAACATAGTGTTGAACAATTTACGTTCATCACCTTGCGGCCACAAACCTGTTGGGTGATCAAAAAAAGCACCTGAAACAAGATAATTATTTTCCATCCCTTTTTCGGCAAGTTTATCAAACACATAACATTCAAAGGCTCTGGCAAACATTTCGCTTGGTTGTCTCCAGTAATCGCTTTTCATTTTCAGGCAAGCCATAAAATATTGACTTTTTCCTATTACTTGTATGGGTACTGATATTGTTTTATTAAGTCTTTTTGCAATAAAACCCCATACATTTTTAAATGATTTTACTTGTTCATTAGGTTTTTTTCGTAAATATTGCGGGTATTTTGAATCAATGTATGTTATGTATCCATTTACACGCTTTATAAATGCAAGCGGTACAGTATCATCTGCTTTTAGTTCAGATTTTCTTTTTACCACAATGGTCTTTTTATCAGCCCAACTCCAGTCAGGTGTCCATGAAATATAAGGCTTTTGCGTAATATCAACGCCTCTTTGCTCAAGTGTTAAATTCAACTTTAGTTCAATTTTAGCAATTGTTTCAGCGTAAGTTTCTAAATGTGTTTTACGATAATTAGCTATGTTTTCAGGGCTTATTTCAGTGCTTTCTTGATACGCTTTTCTGAATTTGTTATAATACTTAATATCTGACAATAGTTTATCGTAAATTTGTTTGTCAGTATATTTTTGCATTAATTCATACTCATCCTTTAACCCTTGAATAAGGTTTAAATCATACAATTTAAGTTCATTGAGTTTTTTTTCTCTTTGTTTTTGTGCCTGTTCTTCAGTGCCACCATCAAAATTCCGGGCTTCGGTTGCATTAAAATTTCTAATGAAATTGAAAACACGAATCCCAAAACGATCTTTTATTTCTCTGTGGTGATAATCGAAATGTCTGTACCAGTATTTTACAATTGCATTGTAGAGAACATCATCAGTATCAGCATCAGTATTATTTGCTGATTCAAGATAATTTTTGACAAACTCAACCGTAAAACCGCTATTTTGTGCAATTCTTTTAATTGTATAATCATCATGTATAAATGCACCATCTTCATCTACATAAGCCATTTTAGTGATAAAACACCCAAAATCAGCACTTTTAATCAGATTTGTAATTTCATCTAAAGAATAGCATTCATCAATCAGTTTTAAAATAACGTTAACGGTTTCAAGATAGTTTTTCCGGGCAAAGGGTGTATTTGCAAATGGTTTGGGTGCAAATGATTTGCGCAGTTCGTTTTTTACAAAAGCACAGCCTGAACTTGCACCATCGGCAATAAGTTTATCAATATCAAGCCTTGGCCAAACCATGTCTTTAACAACCATTTCATTTGCTGCTACGGCATCTTGCTCAATGGTATGAATGTCAGATAACTTGATTAGAACACTGAATGCTGCACGTGCTTTTTTGCTGCTTGGAACATAGCGGCCCTGGTCTTTAAATTCACGTTTCTCCTGATCTTTTATCAGTTTTTCACGCACGGTATCAATTGTAACGCCTGACAGTACATTCTGAATGTACTGCCTTGGCGTTGCTGCTGTTTTAATTATTCGTACAGGCATTATTGCATCATTATTTTAAGTTCAATACCAAGTTTGTGTATTTTTGATAATTTATCAATTTTAGCAGCCTTGTCTTTTAAAAACATTTCAACTGCCTGTGCAGTAATTTCGTCAGTTTCGTTCATGTTTTTTTGAGGGACAAGACTTTTGTATTTGTCGAATACAGCACGGCTGACATTAATGTTCATGCCGTGATTTTGGCCAAGTACTTGTAAGGCTGGTACCAGATTGGTATTTGAAACAGAGGCTTTCCATTTGTTGCCGGTTTTATAAAACCCATCTTTAGTATTGCGCAAATACTGAATCAGTTCTTTGTCTTTTAAGATTTTACCAAACCTTTGAACTGATACACCATTGGTTATAAGTTCAAAATTTCCCCATTCACGGCTTATGGTTAAGCCCTGATCTGTTTCAATAATTGAATTATAACTCATGTTTTCAATAATCTTTATAGCAACTTCAAGTTTTATGGGCAATAACACCTGTGTTGAACCTTTTCCGGTTTGTGTAGGGTCGTATCCATCGGGCATTAAAATCCCTTTTTTCGTGTTGCCGTCAACTGTGGTATATGAAATAAGTTTACCGGCAGCGGCACCATAACCTTGCAACAGGTTTCCGGTAACTATGTATTTAACAATGTGGTCATTGCTGCTTTCGCTTACAATTGTGTCCCAGTTTTCATATACCTGTGCGGCTTCATACCTGTACACTTCGCCATTGGCAATAATTGAATTGAGTGTACTGCGTGGATCTCCGGTACATGATAGTACAATTGATTTTATACCATTTGCCACGGCAAACCTTAATTTTACGGCTGAAGGGGCATAAGGATTGGCTGCACTCTTATCAAGCGCATAACCAAGACAAATGCCTTTTACCGTGTTATCGCCTATCAGTGGGTATTGTATTACCATACCGGGTTTAAAATGTTTGAAGATTGGAAACAGGTAATTTACCCTGCGTTTCCAAGCCTCGTTTTCACGTTCAAGTGCTGTTCCTCTTGAATTTGCAATTTCATAGGTGCGCATATTTTTATACTCAATGCGCATAGCATCTTCAGTAAGTTTCAGGTATTTGGCTTCAGTTTCAATGTTATCCTGCTGAATGTCAAATTTATTGTTTACAATTTCCTGATCTTTCAGGTATCTTGCATTTTCGTGTTCAAGAAAATTAGTAATGATTTCTTTTTGAAGTTCATCTGCTGTTTTATCGCCCAGCATACTAACAAGAATTTGCCTGATTTCTTCTTTTTTGTATGGCTTTTTCAGGTTGTTTACAATACATTTTTCAATGTATGTATCGGTAGCAAAAACAGATAAACCACCTTTACCTGCTACCAGCACATCACGTTCAATGGTATCGGCCTGCAAGTCCACAATTTCAACTTCAAGGTTGTATTCGCCAGTGTCCTTTAAAAACGTTACATGATCGGCATAAAGTTTTGATACTTCGTTGTAAAATTTTGTTTGTTCTTCAGTGCTTAAAATTGCCACACGGCCAGTAACCCTGTGCGCTGCATTGGTAATATCCGGTACTTCGTTGCTGTCATTAATTTTAAGCGGGTCACCAATTTGGTCATTCAGCATTACATTTTCAAGCAAGTATTGGTACACAATTTTATCGCCATACTTGTTCAGAAAATCTTCAAATGAAAACACTTTTTCAGAGTTTTTCTGATTGCTGGTTGTGTTGGCATCCAAACTTTTGAGTTTTTTCTGCAACAACATCATTAATCGTTTTTCGGCTGGTATGGCTGAAGTTACATAATCGTAACCCGGAAGCATGATCTGACCTGTGCGGTTAATACGGCCTCGCTTCTGAACTTCGGTATTGATATTTAGTTCGGCCTGTAACATAATCATCCACCGCTGCTTTACCTTATCGGCAGTTATCTTTTTGGTTGGAAGAGCTTGTGCTGATGCACCAGTGCTTCCGCTTTGGTTAATCAGCAATACATCAACCTCATTGTTGTTGAATAGCCTAAATGCTTCATTGGTGGTAATTTGTTCACGGTTTTTTACAATCCCGGTTATGTTTCTGTTAGAATTACCTTGTGTACGGCCAAGGCCGTTTAATGAATTATTTAAAAAATTAACCAGTATTTTACGGCCTGTTACCTCTTTAACTGAATATCCGGCACCTTCAAGTTTACTGATTATTACATCAATGGGGCTTATTGTTATACCTGAAGATATCTGTGTTATTTTGTTGTTGATTCTGAAATACTCTTCCTGACCTTGTACTGATAAATCGTGGACTGTAAAATAATGAACTTCAGGTTCAGAATTTGGTCTTTTAACCGTGTAGCGCATTACTCCATCCAAACCTTTTTTCAGAACAGTGGTAAAATCAACATTTACCACATCGTTTGCCTTTACTTTATCGCCATCTTCGTTTTCAATGTTCTCGAGAAAGGCACCCATCGTATTACTGAATGCCACAATTACTTTTTTGCCCTGCCTGAGCCTGATTAATGCCTGATCGGCCACATCGGCTGCTTTAATTGAAAAAAGTAACTGATTCACAACATTAAACACTTTGCTGAAATACGGTGTGCTATCTATACCCATATCTTTTGTGCCTTTGGTTAATTCGGCATCGGCATAATCATCAATAAGTTCATCTTCCATGTCTTTTATCCTGGGTTTAATGAACTTTTTCTGAAAACTGATAATGTCACGCATTATGCTGGTAACATTGTCGCTTATTGCTGAATGCTCCACGGCCTTATCGTCAAGGGTAAGGTAGTTTACTTCAATTCCTTCAAAAGATCGCTCACGCCTCAGCATTTGGCCTTCAGAAACAAGCTGGCTGCTTATTACCTCCTGCAATGCTACGCCACCTTTGTCAATTGCTTTAATCAGTGCTTCTTTGGTCATGTTTGCATCACGCAAACTTGTTTTGGTTGCATAAATGGGCATATTATCCGGCCTCTTGGCAAATGTGGCTGAAAGGAATAATACACCTTTGCAATTTTCAAGCACATCGGTCATGAACAGACCTGTTTTTGAATTTCCTGATGCATTGTGGCTTTCATCCATCACAATGATGCTTCCACGTGCCTGACTGAGAATGAAATTCCGCTTGTCAGCGTATTTTGGGTTGTTGAATTGAGAATAGGTTGTAATAATTGCCTTGTATTTTGACGGCAATTTAGTTGATTGCAAAATGCTCATGGTTTCTTTTGCAGGTAAACCTTCGTAAATTACACTTCCATCTTCATCACGGATATCGGTTTTACTGCCTTTGCCGTTTACGATAAACGGCCATATCCGGTTTTTGCCTGAATTTTCGTAATTGGGGTTTGTTTTGTACGAAACAATTTCTTCCATCGGGTTTTCAAGTTGGTATTGCTCATAATCGTCAATTGAGCCGTACTCATCTTGTTCATCTTCTGAAAGTTTTTCCCATGCCTTATAATTTATTTGTTTGTACTTTTTTTCTCCGGCAATTTTCAGTTTTACGTTATCATCGGCACCAATGCTATTCAAATCACGGTAAATATCGCTGAACAGGTTTGGCTTTTCAGTAAAGAAAATGGGAGTAATGCCTTTGTGTACAGCATATTTTATTAGAGCTGCAGCAATACGGCCTTTACCTATACCGGTCTGGTCGCCTACAATAACACCCTGCTGCTTTTCTTCGATGTTATAAATAGCCATTGCCACGGCTTCAATTTGCTCTGCACCTAACGATTGACATAACTGGCTGCTATCCCAGCCAAGTTTTTTCATCACGTATTGGTTAAGGCTACCTACCTGTAACTTTATTTTGCGCATGGCTACATGGGTTTCAAAATCCATGCTGTCTGGCACAATGGTATCCAATGATTTACATGAAATTTCGGTTGGGATATACGGACCTTGCAGCCCAGTTTTTTTTGTTCGTTTTTTCATTGTATGTTTTTTAAATCAATTGCTAATTTTATAATTTTTGATGTAGGTTTTATGTTCAGAAATGACATAAGCGGGTCAATGATTTGTTCTGAATTTATTGCATTTTTTAAAGTTACGCCCTCATTTACCGGTATAAGGCTTTCAGGCACATCACGCAATTCAATTATGGTTCCTGAAGACCAGCCCACAGATGGGTATTTTGAACTACCTGTGCTATAAACACCACCTTTTTTTATTATTACACCACTTCCAAGTTTAACACTACTGGTTTTTGAATAGGTAAAAAACAGTTCACGGCCAGCAAAAAAAACTGATTTATTCTTTGAAACTTTTGCTTTGTCAAGATCAATAATAATATCTGCTAAAACTGGTTGAAATTCACCATCGGTACCATAAATTTTAATGAGTGCTTTTCTGATTTCAGGTTCATCCCTTACATCAAATTGCCAGTAACTGCCTGTCCATTTACCATTTAATTTGTGAGCAAAATCAACAAAATCACGCAGATATGGGCTTTTTGTGTAAAGTTTACCATCCTGTGTAAACACTTTAATATCTGATATTCCATCCAGAATGGATCCACGGAGCATTTTCAAATCTATACCAAATTGGTGTATTTTGGTATAATTTGGTATTTGGTATTGAATAAGATCAGCAACAGCATCAAACAGTTTATCAAAACTATCAATCACAACTTTACCATTTGCCTGAATGGGAGGGAAACCACCTTTTTGCGCCCTGCGGCCATTTACAAGTATGAGCCGCACATCAAAACTGGTTCCCTGACGGCTGTACAGTTTATGCCCATCAAGATTTAACACTGCTTCAACGTAGTAATTGGCATAAAGCCATACAAAAAAATCACGGTTTTTGCCTGACTGAATTTTACCAACACGATCAAATTCAGTATGGCCACCAATGATAATTGCTGCACGGCCTTCATCCTTCATGCAGTTAAGTGCTTCGTAAGCCATTTGGTGATCGAGAACCTTAAACTGGCCTTTTTCTGCCATTTCACCAAAGGGAGGATTGGTAATTACACCATCAAACAGGTAAGCATACCGGTAATTTGTTGAAACAGGTCCGCTGGCATCAAATTTTGTAACTATGCCATAATCCTGATGGCGAAGATTGGCATTGCGTACTTCGTCAATTTCATTTACAAATGTGTGTTTTTCGGGCAGAAATATGGTTAGTAAACCATTTCCGGCTGAGGGTTCAAAATACTGCGCTGTGGGGGGCTGATTGCTGGCAACGTACATTCCGGCCACAAATGCGATGGGTGCAGGTGTACTGTACTGCTGAAGCATAATTGTGGTACTTGTGCGGAGTGATAGGTTTACCTGAAGATGATAAAGTTTTACAATGCTATCGAACCTTTGATACAGGCTTAATGCGGTATTGTGTGCAATTCTTCGGGCTATGCGAACAATGGCATATTCGGTTAATTCTTTTACCAAGCGCAAATCGCTGATACCAAAACCTGCTGCTACTTTTTCAACCTGGGTTTTGTTCAGTTTTTCACCTGCATCAATTTGTTTTTCAATTTGATAGGTGAATGATTCAGCGGCTTCAGAAAGTGCTTTTTTGGCTGGCTTTGATTCAGTTAATAGTGCAATTTCATTTTTAACTTTATCAATTTTATCCTTTAAAGCATCCTCAGTTTTAGATGTAGAGTTTACCATTGATCTAAACTTTGCTCCTGCATGATTATTTTTTCTTAATTTTTCATTGTTGGCTATTTTTACATCAAACAGTTTGCTTTCTAAATCTGATAATTTTTGTTTTAATTTATCACTTGACGATATTTTATCTAATGCCGGGTAATCAGCCAGCACTTCTGCCGGAACTGGTTTGCCTTCAGCGAGAGCTTGTTCTATCATTTTTTTATGCAGCCGTTCAATAACTGTTGTTGTATTTGGTTGCGACTTTGATTCAATTTCAAATGTTTTATTGGTATCGCCCCATTTTACGGTTGTTTTGAATGTATAAACTGGTTTTTTGTTTACAATTTTCACACTGCTTTTAAGTGGAATAATTTTTTCAGCATTTATACTTGAAGCCTCAACCATTGTCATTTGCCAGGGTTCCTTCACAGCGTTGTTGGCATGGATAGGGTTGTTTAATAATTTATTGACAAATTCTTCTCTTTGCGGCCTTCCGGTATCAATATGGTCAATTGAAAATTTATCAAAGTTATGCGGAGAACCGTGATAAGCGGTCATGCCTAAAATATTTTTGCCCCTGCTGTGAGGGGTCTGGGGGTTGTTATGCTCGGCTTGTTTCTTCATGGGTTGTGGGGTTAAGTTATAAGCACATCCATTGCGCCATTGGTGCCTAAAAGTTTTAAAATATAGTTGGCGGTGGTGGTGGGCTGGCTGGCCAGCAATGCTGAGTAATTGCCTGAACCGGGTCGGTTAAAGTAGCCACGGTTGTAACGTATAACCACTTTATCCATTCGCAAATCGGTGCCGGAGGTTTCTTCGTCAATCAGAATGCCTAAATAAATTGCACCAAGCAGAATGTTCAGTTCAGGTTTTAAAAGATCGGTATTGTACAGGTTTGTTGCTCCATCGCCCATAAACTTCATGCGGAGTATGGCATCGAGCCGTGAACCTATAATTTTACGGATTACGGCCTTTTCTGCTTCGCTCAGACGATTGTTTTTGTTTTCAAGGTAAATTACATCGTTCATGCTGGCAGGGTCAATCTGCATTAATCCTACTGCGTTTCCGCTTACGGCATATTCAATGCCATTGCTTTCGATAAAAATAAAAGATGCAATAACATCGGCTGGCACATTGGTAAGCCTTGCTGCCTGGTTAATGCTGGTTGAATAGGTTGTTTTGATCTGATTAATGCGGCTGGCTATCATTGCTCTGTCGGCTGGCTGATAGTAACCCATTTCAATGATAGGAACCTTAAAATTAATTACATCACCTGCTGTACCAAGGCCACTGAGCAACATGCAGCCATCGGGCTTGCACCCGGCTATCTGCCTGTTGGCTTTGGCTGCGGCTGTGGCTTTGTTTGTGAGCTTGCTGTACAATAAGTACCCTGCTGCTCCAAACAGGCCAATGCTGGCGGTGTATAGTATTAATTTATTCATCTTTGGGTATTAAGGCTTCAAGATCAGCAAAGGTATCATCGGGTATTTCAGTCAGGGTAACAGTTTGTTGTAAGCAAACACAGGTATTGTATTTTGTGATAAGTGCATCAAGGTGGCTTATGGTTGTTTCAACATCGGCTTTTTCTACCTTGTTTTGCAGGCAATTACGCAAGTGCCTTACAAATGCAATATCAAACTTTACCTTGTTACAGTTCATGGGTTACAGTATTTGTCATTATCCATTCACGAATGAACTTGGTATCTTCCCTTATTAACTGCAATTGTGCATCCTGGTCTTGTTTAATTTGCAATACCATGTTCACGGTGGCACGTTGCGCAACTTCTGTTTCCAGTTTTTCAATGCGCTGTGTGTGGTTCTGAATGGTGTATGTGGTATTGAAGTAAAATGCTACAATAGCAATCAGCAATGTGCCTGAAATGCCAATCAGGTAGTTCCGGGCTTCACGTTTAAAGGTTCTGAAATCAACTTCGCTCATAACTGGTGATTATTAAGGTTACAAATGTATAATATTTTGTGTGCAAGTGTACATTATTTGTTAAAAAAAATGTCAATTGCAAGTGAACAACCTACGCTGTAAATAGAATGGAGTATAAAAAACGCAAATACTGCATCGGTAAGCGATAAACTTAACGTGCAGCACAGCGCACAGGCTGCAAATAGCAGCGTGTTTGAAATGAAGTTTAGTAAATGATACCCATCTGTAAGCCATACCAGTGCTGTGGTGCTGAACCAGAACCTTGCGCCTTGTGCCTCATCATGGTTTTTGTACTTGTTATTGTATGAAAGGGCAGGACACCAAAATTTATCATGCAGGAATGGCAATTTGCGCTTAACTACCTTGTAACGGTATTTAAGTGCTTCTACACTGCCCTCAAAAAATCCTGAGAACAAAAGCATTGTGGCAATTATGGCTATTTGTGTAAGCATTATTTTTTATGGTTTAAATAATAAACGAAAGCCTATATCAGTAGAATTAGAGGAAGCAAGCATATGTGCAAATCCAATGCAAAGACCAATATCATACTGGTATGAAGCATGACCCGAAGTTAAATAACAACTCCATCCATCATCAAGATATGGCCCGTAATAATAATCACACCATCCGGTTGATGAATTTGCCCCTAATGTAAGGGGTAATAATATACCATCTTCACCAAATATATTGTTTAAAATGAATCCATAAGTGATAGGTAATTCGCCTAAAAGCGTATAATTTGTTACTGTATCATCAGCAAAACCAGTTACACCTTTTTTGCCATAAACATAAGCTTTACCACCAGTTCTGTTTATATTGATACCATCTAAGCGTTTAAAAAAATGACCAAAAGGATTTTCAATACCACGGTAACTATTACAAGTAAAAGTTCTGTTTACGCCAGCTTCTTTAAAATCAGTTTTAACAAAACAAACTTCGCCAGTTTGGTTGCCAAGTGAATTACTTGTTCCGCACTTACAAAAAGGATTTTTGTTATTGAAATAATTCCATTCTGCTAATACTGCATTAGAAATACCAATGCCTAAACCGCCTTCCCTGTATCCTTCAGCAGTAAGTGTAGCATTAACAGCTAACTGACTATTAGTTGTAGCATATTCAATAACAAACAACCATCGCCAATAGCCATAATATTCAAATGGTTCTTCACACCAGCCTGTACCTTTAGCATCGGCATAAGCCCTTTCTTTTTCATGTGAAAGATTTGTAACAGGGCATCCCAGCAATGTATTAACACCAGCATCATAAGTGGCATTGTTATTTCCGCCCCTGTATGTTTCAGTTATATTTGCAACAGAATAAGCTATTAAAGTATCTCTATTTAAACTGGCCTCATATGCTGAAATATAATGCTTTTCAACTAATTTAAAACCAGGCAGGGCATATTCTGAAACTGCAACGCAATTGTACAGATTAGCCCCTGAAACTTCGGTGTAAAACCGGATATAAAAGGCCGGTATTTCTACCATAACATCGCCATCAGTGCCGTTTAATATTGCTTCACCGCTTGTTTCGCTAAGATTACTATTTGTTGCATGTAAATAGTAATTAACAACACCGTTTTTTACTAAACAGCGGCGCATTTTTGTGTGTATAGGCAATCCGCCGACAACCTTATGTAAATCGGTATTGCCAATGCGGGTAAGTGTTGGGCTTGTTTGCCCAACAAGCCTTTTTACACCATACCACATATTGTGATAATTAAATTGTGCTGTTATATCAATCCATTGATTTTCTGCATTATTTAATATAAATATTTTGCCATCAAATTCAGCACAACTAACATACATACCAGCATATCTAAGTCCATTTTCAAGATAAGCCAGCATTGCCGCATTTGTTTCAAAGTGTACATCAGGATCTAATGCACCTGCGTATTGCCTTTTAAACTGATTAATAAACTGAATTTGTTCTGGCATTATACTATTTTTTTTACAATTTCCTTACATTCTTCAACATACGTGTTGTATGCTTCAAATTCGTTATCGGTATCAATACCGGCGGCAAGTTTGCGCTGGATAGCAATTTCATCGTTTATACTATATTTAAGCCGTACCATTGCTACAATAAAATCGTCTTTTGTTTCGACCTTGGCTTCTACATAATCGGCTGTGTGCATAGTTGTACCTTCACGTTCAACAGCACTATGGTTATAATACAGTCTGTAAGGCCCTGCCGGGGTTAGAAACTCTGTATTTGGATGCGGTGTTGTGCTTTCTGATTTCATGGTATAATTTATTGAAATGAATATCCAAGGTTTTCATTAACTATTTGCGTCAAAAATGGAAAAGAATCTGAGGGTACAGCTTCTAAAATTGCTGCCAACCTGCGTGAGCCACAAAAAATTACCCTGAAATCGTTATCAACTTTTATTTGAATTGTAAGCAAAATTGATTCGTTTTTTTTGCTTGGTTCTGTTTTAAAGTTATGGATTTCAATTTCACGGTTGAATAGTTTAGCTATTTTAATTTTTTCGCCAACATAACCATGAGGGTTCAGGCTTATATTAAGGTCTGAAAATCGTTTCATGCTGACAATTTTTTTAATAAATTTATTGAATTACAGTGCTTTGCCCAACCATAATGACCGCAATGCAATTGAGCCAGTTTTATGGTTTTGTTTTTTGATACGGCTTTAGCAAAACGTGTTTTTATTGATTTCCGTAAAAGCGTATGCGTATGAAAAAACCTATACCCAACAAAATCAATCCCCCGTATAGAAACCGGAAATATTTGGTAATTGCTTTTAATGGTAAGTTTGAGAGCATTAACAAGGTATTCTTGTATTTTTATAAATAACTGATGCAATTCAGTTTTTGTTGATGCAAGAATTACTATATCATCGGCATATCTGAAGTAATGTTTTATATGCTGTGTTTCTTTAATCCAGTGGTCGAAACCAGTCAGGTAAAGATTTGCAAAATACTGGCTTAAATAATTTCCAATTGGAACTCCGGGAGCCGAATCTATTATTTCATCAAGTAGTTGCAAAAGTTTGCCATCTTTTATTTTTTTGCGTAAAACTATTTTTAAAATATCATGGTCAATTGAAGGGTAATATTTCCGAATATCAAGTTTTAAACAATATGTTGTATCTTCCGGGAATCGGGTTAATGTTTCTTTTACATCCGTAGCTGCTGAATGAATACCACGTTTTTTTATACAACTGTATGTGTTTTTTGTCATTGTACTTACCCAAACAGGTTCAAGCACATTCATTATTGCATGGTGTACAATACGATCAGGGTAATATGGTAGCCGATAAATATCCCTTACCTTGCCATTTGGTGTAGTTAACTGAAATACTTTGTATTGTGATGTTTTAAATTCGCCTGACAATAATAAACTATGTAATTTTTGCAGGTTGATTTCAGCATTTTTATCAAAAACTTTTACACCATATTTATTAGCTTTGCCATGCCTGGCTTTTTTTTCGGCCAGTTTAAGGTTTTCAATACTGCAAATATCACTAAACAAATTATTAATCCTTTTCATCTGCTTTAAATTACCATCTTTTTCGCTAATGCTACCAAAGCTGGTGTGAGTAGATTTATTTTTTACCAAGAGGTAAGGCTCTAAATTCATATTATAAAAGCGTAGCTGAAACCCGATATTCGCATTCGCATTCGCAGCTGAATTATTCGCATTAACGTAGGTGATACCTGCATTACCGCCATTATTCGCATTCGCTGACGACAGAGGGGCTTTGAATTTAGCAGCCTGTTTTTTCATTTTTTCGCTTTTCGTTTTACGGTTTAAAGCAGAGCCGAAACCCGAAATGCGCATACGCAGCCGCAGCCGAAGTAGACGCATACACGTAGGCGAGACCCGCATAACCGCCAGTAAACGCAGTCGCCGACGACAGAGGGGCTGTCCAGCCATCAGCAGTAGGATAATAATAATAGTCGCACCAACCGGCAGATGAACTTGCCCCACCGCCAACTGTTAAAGGCAACATTATTCCATCTTCGCCAAACATCTGGTTTAAAATATAACCATCAGCAACAGGCAATTCACCTAATAGAGTGTAACCTGTTGCTGTACCATCAGCAAACCCCGATACACCTTTTTTGCCATAAGCATAAGCCTTGCCGCCTGTTTTGTTTATATTGATACCTTCTAAACGTTTATACAGATGCCCAAAAGGATTTTCAATACCACGGTAACTATTACATTTGAAAGTTCTATTTACGCCAGCTCCTCCAAAATCAGTTTTAACCAAACTAACTTCGCCGGTTTGGTTGCCAAGTGAATTACTTGTTCCGCACGGGCAAAATGGGTTATAAGTATTGAACGTGTTCCATTCAGCGGATACAGCATCGATAATACCATTGCCTAAACCGCCTTGCCTGTATCCTTCAGCAGTAAGTGTAGCATTAACAGCTAACTGACTATTAGTTGTAGCATATTCAATAACAAACAACCATCGCCAATAACCATAATATTCAAAAGGTTCTTCACACCAGCCTGTACCTTTGGCGGCGGCATAAGCCCTCTCATTTGCCCGTGTAAGAGTTGTAACCGGACTGCCAAGCAATGTATTAACACCAGCATCATAAGCGGCATTGTTATTTCCTCCCCTGTATGTTGCTGTATTGTTGGCAACAGAATAGGCTACCAGCGTACTGCGGTTTAAACTTGCTTCATAGGCTGAAATATAATGCTTTTCAACCAATTTAAAACCTATTAAAGGGTATTCTGAAACTGCAACACAGTTGTACAAATTAGACCCTGATACTTCGGTGTAAAAGCGAATATAAAAGGCCGGTATTTCTACCATAACATCACCATCAGTTCCGTTTAAAATTGCCGCACTGCCTGTATCACGCAGTGCGCTGTTCGTAGGGTGTAAATAGTAATTTACTACACCATTTTTAACAAGGCAACGACGCATTTTTGTATTTACAGGCAATCCGCCTGCAACTTTATGCAAATCGGTATTGCCAATTCGTGTAAGTGTAGGACTTGTTTGCCCAACAAGCATTTTTACACCATACCACATATTGTAATAATTATATCCACCAACAACATCTGTCCATACAGTTTTTGCATTATTCAGTACAAATATTTTACCCTCTAATTCATTGCATGTTACAATCATTCCGGCATATCGCAAAGGATTAATAAGATAATCCTGCATTTCTGCTTTTGTTGCAAATATAATATCAGGGTCTAATGCTCCAGCGTACTGCCTTTTAAACTGATTGATGAACTGAATTTGCTGTGTCATAATTATGCGTCTGCTATTGTTACATTATAGGTGCGTGTGCCTGAATAAACCATATCGGGTATAAGTGAACAAACGTAGTAGGTTATTGCAGCGTAGCCATTTGCGCCCTCAACTTCTACCTCGGCCATTGTAAAACTATCGGCAATGTTTAAGCCCATGCCTTCTACATCAATTACAACAATGTATGAACCAATAGTTTTTGGATAAGCAAAGGTTACACGGCTATCGCCAGCCTCAATATTGATGGTAAATGTGGAACCACTTTGCGGATTGAGCAATGATGAATCTAAAGCTCTTACCATTGCGCTTGTAGATGCAGGTGCAGGGTTTGAATCAGCACCAAAAAATGCTGCCCTTACCCCTTCAATTGTTACATCGCTTTGTAGGCTTCCGGCTGCAAGTGGTGTGCTATAATTATCGCCAGCACTATTCGTAGGCTGTGCGCCAGCGTTATAATCTGCAAAAAACTCAAACAAATTTGCGCCTGTTGCTATTGCTACACCAGCTAAATCAAACCTTGTGGCTGTGCCTAAATCGGCTTCTGCGCCTGTAAGCCTGAATGTTTCGAGTGTGCCTGACCTGTAATCCTGAAAAGTGGCTGATTGCCATACGCCTGAAATAAGTTTACCTATAATACTGCCACGGCTAAAGCCAAACAGTACTTTAAAATCGAGTAGTGTACCAACTTCCTTCATAAGCGTTAACAATGTGTTATCGCCTCCTGGATTATAAGCCGTCGCAGTAAATAAAGGAACATACAGTGCCGGATTAAACACGTTACCGGCCAGTAATTGCTCAACAAATTGCTGCAATGTGGTTCCGGCTGGTACTGATTCACCCAAACTCATAGCAGCTACATTGTACTGTGATAGCACTTCATCGGTCATTACTGCTCCGTTAATTTCGTTAATGGTTACACCACCTGAAATTATTCCCTTTTGGTTTCCGAAACTCATAATGCAGTTATTATTTCTTTTACAACTTTTACTTTTTTGGTCACCCCTCCAACGAAAATAATATTGTAGGTATCGGTAAGTATAATTGATGTGCTTTCACGGCCACCAAATTTGTATGAAGAACCTTGCGGCAAATTAATTGGATTTGCTTGTCCAACTACATAAATATCAATTGCGGCAGTGCCTTCGTTAATGAACTCAACACAATTGCAGTTGCTTGTTATTGCAGCTACGGTATCGGCATTGTAAAACTCAATTACTGAGTTTGATTTGTGTGTTATTTTCATTTGATGTGCTTTAAATTTACGTTTGTAATTACGGTATTTGAATCGGAGGGTATTACACTTACAATTTCCGGCCTCTTTTGCCAAAAAAACAGTTTTTTTATCCCTTCACGTGGTTTTTTGCTGAGTGTAACGGTAAGATCAAGTTTGTGCAATAACTTTATGCTCCAGTAGTCGTTAATTTCAATACCAGAACACTGTATTGTTGGGCTGGTGTAACTAAAAACTTTTACAGGAACGGTATCGTTAATTGTAGAATCGGTTTCGTGTACCAGAAATTTTTTTGTGGTTTCTGTATTTATGTTTGTTACTTGGTTCACGGCTTTCAAATTTAATGTTTTGCTCAGTTTTTCAAATTCACCGGCAAACAGGGTTTTAAATTCATCCTTGGTAAAGGTTTGAGTTTGCTTCTGGTAAATGGCAATGTTGTTTTTATAGGTGCGTGTAACGCTATCCATTTCGGTTTTAAAATTGCCGGCAATGCGTGAATTGTCGTTTTGTAACTCAATGTTTTTGCGATATACAAAAACAGTCATTGCTATTGATAACAACAACAACAACACGAGGGAACTTGATATTTTGAATTGTGAAATCATTTGGTAAATTTTGAAACGGTGTAAATTTGTGCTTTCAATCTTCTCTTACGGTACACACCATCACCTTCACGGCTTCCGGCTTCGTTTGTGTTGCCCTCAACTGTAAAGGTATATTTGCCATCCGGCCAACTTTCAATGAATCCTACATGCGCTATGCGCTTTTTGCTCAAAAAATAAATGCCAAACACATCTGCGGTTTGTGGGGTCTGGCCTCTGCCTTGTTTCCAGATCACATTCGTTGTGAACCATGAGGATGACCATGCCGGGGCTTTCAATACAAAACTACTATCACACTGTTTTATGCAAGTGTACACAAATGCGGCACACCAAGCATCACCTTTGCGAACTCCGGCCATGTGCTGAAAGTATTCAACCATCGTTCCATCATTGCGGCCTGTGGCTTCACGTATGCCAACGTATTGCGTAAACTGTTCATGTACACAATTGCGTGTTAAACTGCCAGAAATGCCAGCAGAAACGCTAAGAAGTACAAGACAAACAGTGATAATGTAAGTTTTGATTTTTGCCATAAATCCAAGGGTTTAACTCCATTTGAAGATGTGAAATGATTCAGGTTTTTTTCAAAAAAATCATCAAAATAATTGTACACCTGCGGAAAGTTTATCTTCAGCATAAACCACGCAAAACCATTGAACAGGAACACTGCAATTAATGCAATTACAAGTTTTTGCAGAATTCCGGCATCGTAGCTTGCGGCTGTGGGGTCAATAAGCCTGAGCAGGTAAGGGGAGAACCAGAATAGCAGAATTGCCAGCGGTACGCTGATAAACTCATGCCATGTTAATAAGAATTTCCAGATTTTTGTCATAACGAAATACCTTGCAGTGGCACGTTAAATGAAGAACCTGTGACAACTGAATAATCGGCTGCATTAATGGTTGAATGGCCAAATACGGCTATTACAGCAGCCTGTGTTAATGTTCCGAACTTTCCGTCAACTGACAGTTTCGGATTAACCTTTGCGCTTTTATTGAGGTAGGTTTGCAGTTTTTTTACTGCATCGCTTTCGCAAGTGGTTCCGGTGTAACCTGAATACAGTTTCAGTGGCAGAAAGGCCGCTGTACCTGTGCTGGCACAATTCCCACCAACAGGGGGTTCTGTGGTATCGGGAGGGGTTGTTGTGTTGGCACTGTTGCCTTTCAGAATATAATACAATCCTATGGCTATTGCACTTGCAGGTACACCGTACATGAGTGCTTTTTTCCAGAATGTTTTCTTTTTTTGGGCAGTTTTGCCGCTAATTTTTTTCATAAGGTATATTTATTGCTATAAGGCTCAGTACACCGAGCAATGTAATAACATAAAATGGCCACATTTTGCGTGTTGTGGCTGGTGTTGTATTGTCAGGTTTTATTTCAACAATTGGTAAACTATACTCAGTTGGTTCAAGTGCAAAATTTACAATCACTGAGGGCAAATAGCTTTCAATAACGGTTTTTGTCAATGGTTTGTAACCCATCACCATTGCAGTAACATAAAAACCGCCTCCGGCCTCAAGGTTGTAATTTCCATTTGCATCACTTTGCGTTCCCCAATTGGCCAGCGTAATTTTTCCATCCTTGCCTGAGTAAAAAATGTTGGCAAATGGCAGCGGTTGGCCAGTGGCTTTATCGGTTATTTTGCCTGTCATATAGCCTCCCTGTTTAAAAAGTAGAACAAAAAGCCTGCACCAATTGCCAAAATACCAATTCCCATAAACAGGGTGTTCTTAAATTCGGTATTGAAGTACATTTCAGCCTCCCTGAAGCGTCTGGCAGTTAAAACAGGGCTTGGTATGCCCTGAGTTTTATTGTGCGCTAAAAACGCATCCCTGATAGCTGAATCGTTAGGATTAACCTTTGCAAGTTTTACAACATTGCTTTTTTTGAAATTTGGTTCGCCTAAATTGTAGCACAGGCTAACCAGTGCATCAAATTGATTTTGGCTAATATCCAAACCTTCATCATTTACTGCTTTCATTGCCCATGCGGTGTCCTGAGTAAACAAGGCATCGCACTGGCTTTGAGTTTTTGTAGTTCCGGCAGTTACACCATAATGGCCATAACACACAGAAAACCCGGCACCGTCTTTATAAGCGGTTAAGCGCAAACCTTCTTCTTGTTTGAGAAAGGTTGTGCCATAAGCGGATAAACTGTATGTTGTAGCCATTCTGTTAGGTATTTGATGGTTTACCTTTAGTAATATTCCCTTTCATGTCAGTCCAAATAGATTTGTTAAAAACATCAAGATGAATTTTTTTCATCCTGTTTTTAACCCATGTTCTGTAAGAACCTCTTGACCGTGAATCAATGTAATCAGCACCATGTAAAATTTGTTGCTTGAACATTTTTTCCATGTCCAATTTGAAAGATTGCTTAAGAGTTAAATCTTTTTTAGAAATTTCAGGTTTTTTAGGATATTACTTCACTTCTTTCCAGCCTTCTTTCACGCAGGTAGTCCATTTTTTGCGTGGGTTGGCTTTGTAAATGCGCTTGGCGGCAGCCATCGCTTTTTTCATCTTCGGGTTTCCTTTTTTAGTAGCCATGATTGTAAATTTTATAAGGGTTTATAAAATTAAATTGAAGTTCCTTGCAAACTATTGCACCGGCTGATACACCTGTTTGTATCGTTTTTGATTAACCCGGCTGGGTCAATCAGTACAGGGTCAATCAAATTTGGGTCAACCTGTGTACCATAGGGAGGTAAAGTATTACCATAGGGAGGGTAAGCCACATAAGGCTTGGTAGGTGGTGTTACCACTGTTGGCTTTTCTTCAACAATTGGTGGCGTGGCAGCACTGGCCTTGTTACGGCCAAAAAACCACCAAACAATTGCTGCACCAATGCCAACTTTTATAAGTGTGTTTGTTGCGCTCATCACATTGATTTGTTAAGTAAACCATTTACCGCTGCTCCATTGCCTTGTGGGTCAATTTTAGCAACTGTATTAATAATTTTTTGAGAAAGCGTTACACGTTTGCAGGTGTAGCTTCCATCAGCATTTTTTATTGAAGTATAGCCTTTTGGGCATGTTACCTTAACAGGTGTGGGAGGGAGTTCTGGTACGGTTGCGGCTGTTGCGGCTGCTGGGTCTGCATTCTGGCTTCGGGAATATAAATACAATCCCCCAACTGCTGCAACTCCAATACCGATTAATAACAAGGTTCCTATTTTCATTTTAGTATTTATTAAATTGAGAATCTATTTTGGTTTATTCCGTTCAACGCACCGGCATCAAACACGTATGGATTGTATGAACCATTTTGGTTAACATACACCGTGGGCGAAACAAATTGTATGGCACCTTTCCAGGCATATACTATTTGTTTTGTGCCATCGCTGCTATGCACAAGCAATTCACTGAACCACACATTATCAGTAAGGAACTGGTACCATGCGGCATCAAAGTAAAATTCAAGACCTGTGGCATTTCCAATTACTGTGTTGGCTGGCACTTCTTTTATTTGATTTGCAAAAAAATCAATTACAGGTGAATTTAAAATAACAGGATTTTTGCGAATCATTACAGGTTTTGTGGCAATTGCCAGCATTCCGGCATTGGTTGTAGGGGTTGTTGAAACAATAGTATTTCCGGGTGTGGTGCCTTTGGTCTGAAGGAGATCCATAAAGGTCTTATAATCGTCTGTGCTTAACTTGGTCGTAAGCACAGAAGTCAGGTTATCGCCTGTAAGATCAGCATAAAAATCAGATACAGCATTGTAATCTTTGATGCGGCTGGCAATGTCAAACAATGCCTTCTGGTCAATTGCAATACCGAACCATCCGGAATGTAATGCGTTCTCAATACCTGCTGCAAACCTTGCATTCTCATTGGTTTGCATTTTATCGTTGAGTAAATTCTGTCTGTATTTCCGGTACAGGTATTTACCACCGATATACACACCAAGGCCAATGCCAGCATAAATTCCGGCCTTTTTCAAACCGTCTATGGCATCGGGTTTTGCCTGTGTTTGTGCTGGTGCAGCAATTATGTACTGAGGTTGGTTCATCAGATGTATCTTAATGCGGTTTTTACAATTCCGGGATTTGCTTTTACCTTTTTTGCAAGCGTAATCAAATCAGATGATTGAATCTGGTTAAGCATCACATTTACGGCATCAACAATTTCACGTGCCTGAGCTTCGTCAACAGCCTTTATGTTTACTGAAATTTTGAATTCTCTCATAATGAACGGCTGCTTTTTAGTTGATCGGCAACAAGTTTAATGAATCCTTTTTCATTGTTGAAAATGCTTATCAGAAGCATAAATTCAGATAATTCAGCATCATTTAACCTGCTGATAAAATCTTTTATGGCCTGATATTGTGGTTCTCTTGCATCGCCTGTTTCAAGTACGGCCATGCCACCGTTTGCAGGCTGCTGGCCAGCATTGTTACCATTTAATAAATTACCAAGTCCGGTATTTTGAAAAAGCATACCTGCCAATGGGAGAATTTGTTTAAAAATTTCTCCAGGTGTTTGTTTTGCTTCTTCAATCTTTTTTTCAAGGGCTTCAATTTCGTTTTCAAGGGCTTCATTGCGGTCACGTTCATTTTCCAATTCACGTTCAAGTTTTGCCAAATCATTGGTCAACTCTGAAATTTGTGATTTTTGCGCTAATTCTTCCCTGATTTTTGCTTCAATTTCGCCAAGGTTTTCAATACCTTTAAGGGTATTTGTTGCCATTTTTGCTGCATGGGTTTCTGCTGCAACAAAATCATATCCCCTTTCAGGAATATTTTCTTCTTCAGCAAAAAGATTGATTTTATGTGAAACTGTGCGTTTAGCACTTGGTGTTAAACCATCCCATTCTTCATAATGAATGAATGTTGGAATTGGTTTCATGTCAAGTATTTTTGCAATACCTTTATCGTAATCATCAACTGTTGAACCTTTGTAAAGGGTATAAATCAATTTGTGATCTTCCGGATACTTGTATCCGATTTGAATTGAATATTTTTGATCGTTCGGTTTAAATCTTTTTCGGCCTCGTTGAAGTTCAATTACACGCTGCCTGAAGCTATCTATTTTTGCCTGTGCTTGTTCTAACATCTTACATACATTTACTTACTGCAATGAATAGGTACTATTTTTATAAACTCAACATAGAGTTTGTTTGCTGTGTCATTATTTCTCACGCTCACAATGCCTTTAAAAAGTTGATGTTTGTGAAAAACAGAGTTCTGTGTTGCTGCATTTAATACCAGTGCGGCATCAGTGCTTTTGATAAAGCCATTTGCCACGGAACTATCAGTATAATAATTTCCGATCAACAGAAAATCATTGGCTTCACCGGTTTTTTCGTTTGATGAGGCTGTAACTTCTAATACATAACTTTCAATATCGTATTTTTCAATACCATATTCTGTCATTTTCTGTTTTATGAAATCTAATAAATTAAGTACCAACATAGTGTTTAGGTATTATCTGTTTCAAAATGAATATAAACTGTGTAGGGGTATGCTGAAGCATTGCCTAAATCCTGCACATAGCCTGTGGCATAAAGTGGCATAACATCGCATTGCGGGTCAAATGCTTTTGGCATCCGGCTTTCTTTGCCGCCTTTGTTATATACCAATTTTGTAAATGTGGCATCTTTGCCGTTGTTCAAGCCAAATCCTACCATTGCCAGAGCTTTTGTAGCATTTGTGGCACTGCACCCTACGGCCAATCCTGTGCATTTTATTGCATCACCAGGCAGTTTGTGGCTTATTTGTACAATGCTTCCGCTTGCCGGTATTGTAATGCTTTTGGTTGAGTAGGTTCTCATGCTCAGGTTAATTAGAGGTGTCGCAAAGCAGGTAAATATTTACGTTTGAACCAACGGCACCAGTGGTCAGGGTTCCTGATACTTTTTTCTGGTTTACTTCAATGGGTTCTTCAAGATACCAGAACCTTTTGTTCGGTTCAACGCCATTGCCACATGCCAATCGGCTAACTTCAAAACCTGATTGAAAAATTTCAACGCCATCAATCAAAAGATTGAGTGTTGCACCCGGAATAGCAGTTTCATCTTCAACTTCAAGGCCAATTGCCTTAATATTTTTATGCCTTACATCGGTATTCTGAGTAAAAGGATAGGCTGTGGCTGGTGTTGCGGCAGCAATTGTTATTATTTCGTGTTCAATCTTTTTCATTGTGTGTTTTTGCATTAAAATTTTGGAAAAAAGCAAGCCGTTTCCGGCTTGCTTTAATTTTTGATGGACAGATTACATGTTGTTCACATTCTCCACACCGTGAAGAATGATTTTGATATTGTCGTTAGATGCGGTAGTAACGCAAAAATCGAGAACAACGCTGATCGACTGCTGAGGGAATAAGAACTTAGGTTTCGGCAATTCAAAAATACCGGCACCAGCCTGAACTTTGTTCATGGTATAAGTAACTGCTGTTCCTGCGGCTGCATTGGTATCTCCGGTTGCTACTTCGCTGTACTGCTCAATGTTGTCAAACATACGGCACGAAGACTGCGGCACAATTGGGCGGTCATTCTGTTTCATCTCGAATGTTCCGTCCAGAATGGCATCAGATAAACGGCCAAATGCGGTTGCATTCAGAGTGGCATTGTTGCCAAAAAGCAACTGAATATGCGTCAGACAGAAAACTTTATCGGCTTCCAGTTTAGCATTGGCCACGTTGGTCATTTTTGAAGTGCTGAGGGTAGCAATGGAATCATCGCTTTTGAAAAGATCGCGGAACGAAGTGGCTGCGCCAACTGCTTTGGTTGCAAAATATGAACGATACTGAAGCTGCTGGGCTTTTGAAGGTCCGTAAATTGATTCAACGATTGAGGCATACTTACCGGCATCAACGGTACGCAGGTAATCCTGATTTGCGTCGAAATGGTCGACGCCTTTTTGATAATTTAACATGTGTTGTGGTTTTTTGGGGATAAATAATTATTTATTTCTTCAAGGTGTTTTTCAGGTCTTTAAGGTGTGTTTAGATGGAATAATTTTGCATTGGATCGCCTAATCCTAACATGCTATTCATCGGGTATCGGGGTGTTGCGGGTGCAAGTAGCCCAAGATTGGCTCCTGACATGCCTGGTGCCAGTGCGCCAAGCACATTGAAGTTGAGTGCCTCTTTAGCTATTACTACGCCTCCATATGCTGCTATACCGTATCCAAGGTAGGTACCGAAGTCACCTTGCCAGAATTGCTTCAGAGCAAGGCCACCGGCCAGAATAGCTGCTGGTTTAACGATTGAAACTGCTGTTGCACCGAGTCCTGATACCGGGACTACTGTTTGTGCTGTACCTTCAATGAGGTCATGCACGAATTTACCAATGAAGATACCAACCAGCAAAAGCAGGGGTTTCAGTGCATCGGTCATCATAGTGTTCAAAGAAAAGCCGCTTCGTGTAGTTGTTGCCTTTCTCCTCTTTCCGCCAGTCTTACGTGCGGGTCTTTCAGTTGTTGCCATGTGTTGTGGTTTTTGGGATTAAAAAAAATTGAGGTTATTTGAGGGTTTTGTGTTTCAGTTTTTGTGAAACTTTCTTTTGATCTGAATTAGGTTTGCCCGAAGGCCAGAAAATTACTACAAGTGCTGTTACGGCCATTCCACCTATAAGCACCCAGCCCAATGTTCCCATTCCGGCTGTTGTGGTAGCTGCTGCGCCTGCGTTTGGGGCTGCTGTAATTACAGGGTTTTCATTTGGAAGGGGTGTTGGTGCTGGTGGTTTATACGAAGCATTTGCATCGTCTTCCCATTTTTTGATGATGGGATATTTTTTATAATACTCTAACCATTTTGCTTCTGCTGTTTGATTTGCATAAGTTATAATTGTATTTGAAAACCATCCATCATTGTTTTTTTGATCCTTATTGAAATAGTTGGGTTTATGTTTGAGATTATAATACAATCCGACAGAACCATACACTGTGCGAGGGGTATTATTACCCTGATACCAAAACCATTCAGTTTTATCGGAAGCATTTGAGACTTTTCCCATAAATCCTCCTGCATACATTTTTACCCAAATAGCTTCTTTAAACTTTTCGATTGAAGCAATTGCAACAGGGTTAGCACCATTATAAACAAATCCGGGTGCGGGGTTTGTTGCCATAACTTCATTCAATGCAGTATCAAATTTTAATTTGCGAAGGTCATGAGGGGCTGAAATAAAAGGGTTCATATAATTATAATTTGTTATTGTTATAAGCCCAAATTGTATCTAATTTGGCCTGCATTTCGGGGGTGCGGCCAGCATCACTTGCCTTTTTTACATTTGCAGATGTGGTTAACACATACACAAAATTCCGGCTAAGTGCCGGTATAGCTTTAGCAAGATCATCAAAATTTGCAAGTGTTGCTGTGCCACGTGCAGGCAATAATGGTGTTTGTGAACCATCATTACTTTTATTAGTAAACATTAAATATCCTGCTACCAATACAGCAATGCCAATACCGCCAGACAGCAAATATTTAGTTTTAGATGATGTTTTATTATCCATTGTTACGGTTTTTAAGTTTCCAAATTAATGTGCCAATTGCTGTTACGGCCATTCCTCCAATCAGTACCCATCCTAATGTTCCCATTCCGGCTGTGGTAGGATTATTGCCGCCAGTGGCTGATGAAGTACATTTCCGGGCATTGCCTGCTGCATCTTTGCTGCGGTCATCCCATTTTATGTTGTAACTGTTTTCAAGGCTTTTACTCCATGTAGTATTTTGATACCACCAGTTAGTTGCAAATGTATCAGGGTCAGAGTTTTTAAAGTCATTGGCCAGTGCAGGTTTCATAATTTCACGCCATACCTGATGGGGTGAGGCTTCGCACGGGTAATTTCCGTTAAATGCTTCCCTAATTGCATCGTGCAAATATTTTTTCTTTTCTTCAGTACTCCATGAAAAAAATGCACCGTGAGTTTTCGGACCAATCATTTTTAATACAATTGGTGCAACCATTGTCGCTATCGGAAGAATTGCTACTACCCATCCTAAATTCTGACAATCCTGACAGGCAGTAAGAAAACAGGCAGCGATTATATCATCGGCAGTACCTTTGCCAGCCTGAAAACTGCGAATGGTTTGAAACAACTTAAATTTAGGGTAATTTGCGGCTTCAACTGAAGCTACATATGCAATTGATTCGGGCGAAGCATTGTTTTGTATCACATAATCGAGCATTTTAAGTGCATCAATTTTTGCAATGGGTTTTTTTATAACTTCTCCGGCCATGATGCGGCTTTGCACCATTTTAAAGAAATTAAGCATACCTGTTTGTGAACAAAAATCTATTGCGCTCATGCCTTTGCTTTTTTAGGTGAACTATTTGCGAAATACAAAATACCACCACCAACCAGCACAAGGCCACCAATAAGCAGCCATGTTGTTGTTCCGATTGATGAAGATGCAGGGGTGTTGTTCTGTTGTGTATTTGGTACAGGGGGTACAGTGGTTGTGGTAGGTGTAGTGGTGGCATTGCCGGGTGCGAACAAATTATAAAGTTGCTGTACGGTACTTATGTTTTGTGGGTCTTGCAGCCATGTCCAACCCTGATTAAACCAACTGGTTGAAGTGGTTGTGTTCTGCAATTCTTTTTCAAGAGTGGCCAGTTCTGTGGCCTGATCTTTAACCGTGTTCTGATACAGTTCTTCGGCCAAATCGTCTATCCAATCGCCTACTTGACCAACTCCCTTGCTCTGGCTTGCAATTTTACGTGCATATGCACGTAGAATATCGGTATCAGTCTGATACAGGGGAGGGTTTAATTTAAGCAAATGGGCCAGCCTTGTAAACAACCTGAATTTTGGGGTGCGAAGTTGTTCGACTTGGCTTAACTGAAGCAAAATTTTATTGCGAAGCGTGGGATTGTTCCAGTTCGTTAGCACATTGTCAATATACTTGAGTGCTGTTTCAGACTGTATCAATCCTGATTCATTTATCAGTGAACTTTTTGCTTTGATCGCTTCTTTCAGTTTTACCAAAAATTGATAAACTGCTTCGGGTGTAACATCAGCAGCACCAAGGCCGCCCAAATATTGTATTTGCATACCTTCTGAATTGAATGTGTTTTGCACCTTAAACGGATGCTCATAGTTAAAATCAGAAATTACACCATCAAGGGTGTAGTAAGTTTTTGAATCTTCGGGGTTCAGTGTGTTGCCTGACTTGGGAACCACCAGATATACATGCTGAAAATCATCATTTTTGATTTTCACAATGCGAATAAAGTATGGAATACCAAGATTATACAGTATTGAACCTGAAAATATGGCCATATCATCACAATCAACACCTACATTGTAGGTTTTTTTGTCATGCTCTTTATTCCCGACATGCCAGGTACGTGCTGGCCGTCTGAGTTTTTCACCTGCCTCGGTATCGTATTGCAGGTAATTGACCATGAACGAATGAATGTTTTGAAGCGTTTGCTCACGTGTGGGAGCTTTGAGTTCTTTGGCAATTTTAACCGTATCGCCAGCATCTTTTTTAATGATCTGACACATAAGTTTGACGGTATCATACACATCACCATTTTTTAAAACTCTGTCATTGGAATATACTTCTGATTCAGACGGAAACAAACCATCAAATCTGGCTCCGTTGAGAATCTTGCGTTTTCCGATTGATAGTCCTAAACTCATAGTGTTACGGTATCAGTGTATTGTGGCATTGGGATGCCATTTGCCTTGTAATCAACTTTTAGGTTTATATCTTTACCAAAAGCCAATCCAGCCATAAGACGTGATATTCCTTCGGCTGATAATGAATTGATAATATCCTGAATGTTGATTAAAAACGTGAGGGGGATGGTGGTGTTTTGCTGTGACCGTATTAAAACATTGGGTGAATAGCTGCCTGAAACAATTGGCAATAATGTTACTTTGTCATACCCGGTCAATAAAATATCAGAAACAGTAATTTCGGTTTGCGTTGGGTTCGTAATAACTACCGGAAGTGTTAACTGAAGTTTTCCGAATACTCCACCAATAATTTTGTAGCTGGTAGGGTTTCCAATTGTCACATTTACCTTTTGGATAAAATTGTAAAGCGACCTTACCCTGATTCCAACCAGGATTAAGGCCGCTACAATTCCACCTAAAACAATTTTATTCGACATGAAAAACACCTTTATTGAACTGCAAAGATATAGGCATATAATTTTTTAGTCAATACATTGGAGTTCAAATTAGTTCAAATTAGCGCAAATGAGCGTAAACAGGTAATTGCTTTATAATTAAATAGTGACGTTTGTATCTTTTTTTAACTTAACTACACAAAAAAAGGCCATACAATTGCTTGTATGGCCTTAAAAACTAAAATTGAACTTAGATTTTTGTGTTTTTTATAAAATTTTCTAACATTCCTGATAGCATTTCAACATCACCATGCTTTTCTTTTGGAATTTTCTTCTTCACCGAGCCAGTTGCATTGTGTAAATGTTCAATTATGGCTGGCTTGGCAAAGTCTATGGCAAAATTGGCTGCAATCTTTACCAAAGGGTTATTTAAAAAGTTTGAAAGGGGTGGTGGTGGTGCCGGTGGATTTGTAATTAACTCTTTAAGGGTTTCATACTCTTGCATCATTTCCTGAAATCGAATTTTATATTTTTCGGCTTCATCGGGGTCAGGGTGTTTGTCAGGATGGCAAATTTTGGCCATTTCCTTGCGTTGTTTATCAAGATCATCAATTGTGATGCCCTGATACAGTATAAAAAATTTTGGAGGCATACAGTGCGTTTATTTGCGGTTTGTGGTAAAAGTTATTCCAAAGTATTTTTGCAGAATTATGAGTTCTTTATGATTCCAGGTTCTTCGGTTTGGTTCCCATGTTTGTGTGGCATAAAGTTCATTGAGAAGATCAGTATTTTGATAAATTTTTCTGTAAACTGAGTATGTTGTAGCAAATCCGCATAACTGCGCAAACTGTTTTTTACCCATGGAGTTTGGAACAAATTCATTCATGTTACCTCCGGCTTTTGCATGTTGGGTTGAAAGCGATAAAATTGAACATTTGTCGCATACGGTCAAAAGCTCTTTCACCGTAAAATGTGTTCATTTGTTCGGTATTAAGGTTTGATGTCATGTGCGTAAGGTTGCCTTTTAACTGGTTGTTATAGCGTTTTTTAATAATATCAGCCATAACATTGCTTGAGTTTGCATAGTTCTTACGCATTGTGTTGGTTTCCATTTCTGCGCCCAGATCATCAAACATGTATCCGTAAATGGTGTGGCCAAAATAATTCTTTGATCGTTCATTCACGTGACTGTATTTTGCCAGAATTTCAGCACCGTCTTTTTCATACCGGTCTGCAATGTCTTCAATGCTCAACAGTGTGTAACTCTGCAATGGATTGTCTTTAAACAAACGGAACAGGTTTGTTTTTCCAACTCCAACAGGTCCCAACAGCATAATTCCTTTTGAAAGCGAGTATTTGGGGTTCAGGGTTTCAAATACAGGATCAGCATTGAAGTACATGGACAGTGTATTGAAAACACTAAAATTATCAGTATCAATCACTGTGTCATATCCCAGCAATTGTTTGCTTCTTGCCAGAATAGCTGCTTTAAATTCATCGGTAGTAAACTTGCGCACAGGCTTATCAGAACGAATTTGGTCAAAGTAGTTGGCCGTGGCTATATCTCCGGCCTTTTTCATCCGGCCTTTGCGCATGGCTTCTTTTTGTTCATCGGCTGAAAGGGTTATAAACTCAATCTTTGTGCCGTGTAAATCGTTTTCAAACCGTTTTCTGAGCTTGGCTTCATAAATGGCCAGTTCTATTTCTTCAGCACAAAGATCAATATCCAGATATTGTTCCGGCTGCAAATTTTTACTAAAGGTTTTCAAGTCCGTAGCCGTTTGCAGGAGCATGGCCGGTGATTGGAATTCTGGTTCTTTTTTCATTTGTGGTGGTTTTTGAGGTATGGAATAATCTTGCCCAGCTACTAAAATGCTGAACTGTATCTTTGAATGTTCTGTTTGTGTTCTCTTCGTCTTCCATTTTTGCAAAGAAAAACTGAAGATATTGTTTGCCCAACTCAACCGGGATTGATTCACGGCTTTGCAAATTTGTAAAAAGCGATTCTTTTTCGGTCATGGCTTTTTTTATCTGTTCCCATGTAATTTTATCAGATGGTGGTACCGGGGCATTGGGTTCAGGTAATAATTTTTGCGCAAAAATTTCACGCAATTTTTTTCGCAAAATTTTACATTCAGGAAATTGTAATTCAAACTCTGCAAGTTTTTCTTCGTAAAATTCTAAAACTGTAAAATCGTAAGGTGGCGTGGCGAGGGCTTTTTCAACCTGAGCGCAAAAATTTGAAATTTTTGCGTTTCTTTTCTTTTCTTCCTTTTCTTCCTTTTCTTCCTTTTCTTCCTTTTCTTTATGTACCGTTAAAAGGTCATTAATGTTACATTTATAATCATTTAGTTGTATTTCTGTATCATTATCATTAACAAAAATAACTTTTGAACCTAAATTACTCAGCGAAATAAGCCGATATTTTTCTTTTATCTCATTGCGATCACGCCTTTCTGTAATTTTAAAATACCTTTTCTGTATTCCATTGCTGGTTAATATGTTATGTTTTTCATACATTTCTTTATTTAAAAGATCAGTTTCAAACAGTGTAATTAATACCTGTTGAATTGTATATATGTCAACATGTATTTTATTAGCAAATCTTTTTTGTTGCATTAATGACCAATCAATATAATAACTGTTTGCATAAATTGACATTAATAATTTAGTCCACACGTACCAGCCGGTAACAGGGTGTTCTGCTTCTAAAAATTCAATTTTGTCATCTTGACTGATTTCGATTGGTACATAGTCTAAGCCTTGTTTATAGTTGCGTCCCATAGTTGTATTGAGTTAAACGGTTGACAATCATTAATAACATCAGAAAAAATGCGGTTGAGCATTTTAGCTGATACCTTATATTTTGTTGCATGCACTGCATACAATGAGAAAGGCAACTTTTTGTGCTGCCGGGTTCAGGTTTGCGTGTTTTACGGCAAATGTTGCATACGATACGGAGGGCATTTTTATGGTTCATGGTTACAGGTTTTGTGCTGCTTCGGCAACTATTTTCTTTACTGGATGCTTGCGGTTCATGTGCATATTAATGCACCTGTTGGCCTCAAATCGTGTAACTGCATCTTGTACCTCATTCAGCCATTTATCGGTTATGTTGTAGCTTATATCGTTGGCATAGCGCAGCAATGTTACCGAACTAACCAGATTAGGCCACAACTGATCACGTGGTATGTTCAGTTTGAACATGGCTGATAACTGATCGGCTGGCATAATGTAATAGCATGAAACAAGTATTGGTCCGCTTGACTTGCTTTGGTAAATTTCTTTACCGTATCTTACATTAATGCCTTTTTTGTGAATGAGGTCTAAAACCCTTCGGGGTAAAGAACTGTTGCCAATTTCAAGGATTTTGGGAGATTCAGTTGTGTTAATGTGCTTACCGGCAAGCAGCCAGTGCATCAGTTTTCGGGTTTGGCCTACTTTATCTTCGGCCACTTCAGTTTGTGCATTCATGTGTAGTGAGTTTTGGGGTGATTAAAAGTTTAAATATTGTTCTTAAAAGGGTTAAGTAATTCAGCAACATCTTTTTTTATGTCAAGGTATCAGCTAAAATGCTCAACCGCATTTTTAGTGTATTTAGTTTAGCGATACCGTTATCGGCAACCTTAGTCCGCAACATTACCGACAATTTCAAAGTCATTAATTTGGTCTTGAAAAAAGAAATTCCCATCACATCTATGGCATGATATATATTGTTCTTTTGTTTCGACTTCAATTCCAGCAAATTCAAATCCATTACACTCGTCACACCATGCAATGCAATTTCCATCAGCATCATAATCGCCTTCAAAAATCTTTTTACCGTTTTTATCCTTTTGGTTTATAAATTGGCTTAATGAATTTGGAACAACGCCAATCCATTTATTTTCGTCAATTTCCATAAACACATCGTCTTTTTTGCGTTTAATCGTACCTTTTGCAATGGTCATGCTTTCGACCCATTCACCAGTATTAGCTGATTTCCCTTTAAATAATATTTCTCTTTTCATTTATTTGATATTTAATAATTTAATAATAAAAGGCAGCCGATAACACGCAATATAAAAAATTGGCTATCAAACTGCTGTGGTAAACTGAAAGTGACTGCAAAGCCAACTTTTCATATTGCCAACGTTAGCAACAAGCACTACCGATTGGCAGCATTTTAGGCAAATTGTAAGGTTTTAATAAAAAGAATATGGTGTATTCAGTGGCTTGTACGGCTAACTGATCGAGTAAGATTTTTCTGTACAATTGTACAGAGGTTGTTAAAACAACTTTATTCAGCATTACAGGTGTTGTATCTGATTGGTTGTTATTTATTAACAGGTAGTGAATTATGAGTGTGTACATTTTTCGTAATCAATAATGGTAAGTGCTATTTGCTCAAAAATTTGCGGCACTATTTCGCATTGAAAAATAATTTTCCAATCAAAAAGTTCTGCGAAAATATCGGGACCACCAATGCCTGTAAACAGGCTGGCATAGTTCATAATTACACAATCAGAAATGTTTGTGCATTGTGAGCAAAACCAGCAGGTATCCAGCCAAAAACATCAATTTTTAGTGATAGCAGGTATATAAATTGTTTGGGATTGCAACAATCAATTGTGAAGAAGCCAGCCCAAGTGCCAATGTTCTGAGTTTTGTACTTATACCGAAATCCGGTTGTACCAATGTATTCAATTAGTTCTACATTCCTGTTGGTAACAGGACTTGCTAACTGAATGAGTTTTTCAATTTCGGGTTTTAAAAGCTCAGTTATGGGGTTCAGTATTGGTACAATGGTGGCTTCACCAAGTTCCATAAGCCTGATGGCATTGAAAGTAATTGGATAAACTTTGCGGCCAGCCGTTTTGTGCGTTATCTCTGCCGGGCAATCAAGATAGCACGATAATGTTTTGTTATTTACCGGTACCATTGCCTTATAGTTTTACAGGATAATTGTAAATCATTGAGGGCATAAGTATGGCTACCTGTTCGGTAATGGTATGTTCCATATCAGTAACTATTACTGCTTTTGTGCAACTACTGAAATTGAAAACCAAATGATTTGAATACAGCATTACCTTTAATAAGGTTCTGATAAGTGCAGGTGCAATACCTATCTGATTATAATTATTAACTGACTGGTTGTTGAAATTGCTGATTGAACCTGTAATTATTTCATCAATTTTGCTGAAGAGGCTAACCTGTGCGCCTGAAATTAAATCGCCTGTAATATCATCAACGGCATAAGGAAATTTTACTTTGCCAAAGGGTGTAAAGGCCAAGATGTGATCGGGTTCAAATATGCAATTGTATTTGAGCAATTGCACCATAATGCCACGATGGATAAATTTACCGTCAAGGCTTCCTTCATCAAGGTTATGAATGCTTAATTTTTGCCGGATTAAAATTTTTGCATCGGTGGCATACAAGAATCCGTTTTTAAAGGCCACAAGTTCCATTGCTGGCCTTAATTCATCGGTACCACAGGCTAAATGTACCGGAGTTGTGAATGTGTTTAATTTTTGTTTCATGTGGTGAGTTTTAGGGTAATTAGAGTTTTATTTTTTTGGTTTTCCCTGTTTTTTAGGTTTAGGGTATTTTTCAGGCTGGTACCTGTTATCTTTATACGTTTTTCCCATGATTTTGAAAAACTTTGCTCATTTTTTTAACAAATTTTCGTTTAGCATTTTCTGCATTGAGGGCACTTTCATAATGAAAGTATGGTTTGATTAGAACCTTGCGTGTTGTGCTGATATTTTTGTTTTGTGCATCAACAAAATTTACGGCCACCTTTTCAAACTCAGCCGGTGTACACTCAAGTGTTTTTACATTAATTTGAAACAGTGTATGCCCACGGTGAGGGCTAATTGTACCGATGTGAACCTGTTGCTTTTCAATTTGCTTATTGGCATGAACTTCGGTAGCATCAGCATCAATTTTCTGAATTTCTTTCATCGCATTAAGAAGTTAAGAAGTTTGCTGAAGAAGGATAATTTCTGCTTTCCGCACTCAGTTGTAATAACTGCATACTTTTGGTCTGGCTTAGGTAAGCGGGGCAGTTGCTTCCATACCCTGAACGGAATATTTTTGCACAGTCCGGCAAATACTACATCACGCTTGGTTTTGTACAACTCAATGTCATGTTGTGTTAGTGAGGTGTAATAAGATGGGATAAGTTGTTTCATTTTAAATGAATTTTAATGGCAAAAAAGCAAACAACCCCATATAATGCTATTAATAAAATGTCTAACAGCACTTTGTATATTTTTTTGGTATCAGATGTAATGTACCATAAATTAAATATAACTGCTACAAAACAACCAATTATAAGTATGGTTAAAAATATGAGTGGTGACATAATTAGGTATTTAAAAGCAAGGGGTGTTATCCCCTTGCTTGTGCCTGGTGAATGTGGAGTTACTTTTCGGGATTTTCTTCGGGAGTTTCAGCCGGAGCTTTCACTGGTTCTTCAGCGTGTTCCGGTTTGATGAATGAATTAATAAGTTCGATCAATGAATCAATTACGATTTCCGGCATTCGTAGTGCAACTCCATCGAAGTTCTTTCTTTCTTTCTTTTCGGTGTTTTCGCCCTGAAAAATTTTATCAAGGTTGATTTTTGATCGCAGGTTTGCAACCTTTTTTCCGTCTTTTGTTACAATAACGGCTTTAATTTTTAAATACATTGTGGTGGTTTTAGGGTAAATAATTAAGTTTTGAAAAAACAGGGTGTTACTGTGCTTCGCACCCTGTTAGTCGGGTTTATGCAGCTAAGCTACACTCCCTGTTGAATTGAATTGATTTGCCATTTGGCTTGTAAGAATTAGGTTTTCCTGAAAAAATAACGTTCAGCACAACCTGTATCGGAACAATTATAATCTATCTTTAATGCCCTGTGGGGCTTACTAATCTAAAAAAACCAGACATGCCTCCCGGTTAGTCTGGTAAAACAATAATTAAACAAAACTTGAATCACTAATTTCACTTTCACTAACGATTTCTTCTATCATTTGCTGTGTTAGCAAAGATTGCTGGAGTTGAGCCTTAACGTTTTCAACGTGTGCCAGCAACACGTTTTTATTTATTTGGCAGTTGATTAGCCTTTGTTTTGCATCAAAGGTGATGCGGATAAGGCCATTGCGTGTATCGTTCTCAATGTAGCCAAATGAGGCAATCCATTGCGTTAATTGTGCCAGATCGGGGTAAGAAGATTCAGGCACATGAGCCGTGAATAGTTTCTCAAATTCAGTTGGTTTGTGCCACGTGGGCAATGCTTTTGCGACAAGATCACAAATTTCTCGTAGTTCGGCATTCTGTTTTGTTAGTTCATGCTTCATCATAGGTGGTGAATTTTTGGGGTGTGTTACAAAATATTTTTCTTGTGATTGCATTGAAGGCACAGACCTTTATCAGCCAAATACTGAATTTCACTTACGTGCTGGCCGCAAACTTCACATTCGTATAAGGTTTGAGCTTTGGACATTGCATTTAGCAGCCTATCGAATGACCAAATAACCAGCAGCCCTAAAGTTACGCCAATGGCCATTGCTGGTTCAGTAAAAATCCACACACCTGCGATAATGAGTGTAGATATGATTCTTAGGATTTTTTGATGTTTTGACATTTTGTGGTTTTAAGGGGGTTTAAAATTGTTTTGGGGTGTGATTCGGCAAAGGTTATCAAATCTGAATGTTTGATAATTACTTCTTTGCCAGGTTTGTATGCCTTTAGGGTTCCTTTCTTTATGTTTCTATCAATGTGCCTCATACTCACGTGAATAAGGTTAGCTGCTTCATGTTTTGTTAAGTATATTGTACTCATTGTATAGAAAAATGTATAAATAGTATCTTTTATTTGCTATTTAGGTATGTTTTTTGTATATTTGCCCGCTGAAATCCCTCCCTGTGGTGAATCCTTATAGGTTCGTTGTGGTGACATTCCTGGGGTAGATTCACGCAGGGGGGTTTCTTCAAGGAGGTCTGTTATGACAGTATCTATACCAATACTTTTCAAATACTCAACCACTATCCCTGCATTTCGCAGGGTTATATCGCTTGTCCCTTTTCGGTATTTATCAAAGGTTCCTCTTGTAACATTCAACAGAGAAGGCAATGCCTTCATTGCTTTGCGGTACCTTGTTACATCAAGGTTATTTAATACATTATTAAGTTTTGCCATGTGGTGTACACTAAAATATCAGCAAATGTACACTTAAAAACATTACTTTGTACACTTTATTATCTAATTTCTGTTAAAATTTGTTAAATTATAAAAAAATTTATTTATATGTCGATAAATCAACGAATTAAAAAAATGAGAGAAGAATTAGGTATGAGTCAAAATGAGTTTGGTGAAAAAATTGGAGTAACGAGGCAAATGGTAGGTCGGTATGAAACTGACTTTCACGAAATACCAGCCAAGGTTATTATTAAGATTATCAATAATTTTCCGCATATAAACAGCAATTGGATAACCAATGGTATGGGGGAAATGATAATTAATAACAACAAAAAAGCCATTAACAAGGGTAATGGCTACATTATACAATCAGATGATTCGATGGTAAACGAATCGCCACTGATTAAACTCGATTCAGCAAGAAAGGAGATAGAATTGCTGAACCGGAGTTATTTTTAATGTTCTGGATTGTTCAGTTTGATCGTACACATAGCCATAATGTGTGCAGATGCCGCTTTTTTTGTTCCGTGGCTGGTATGATGGGCATTGCTTGCCGCATGATTCACTTGCTTCGGCCACGGTATAAAATTCACGGCACCAGAAATAACCTGACCCACGTTCAATTTTTGCCTCAAATACCGTTAGTTCGGTAAGGCCATTTTCACTCATGAATTCTTTATGCCAGGAAATTGGGTGGCAGTATTCGTGATTTAACTGAAAATAGAGTTTAGGCATTGGTTTTAAAATTATAACGTTCAAATCCTTTGGGTTCTACGTTGCATATTGCACCCTCTTTCTCAGTAAGGGGTTCATTAACTTCAAGATTTATGCAATCAGACAATGCACCAATTGTTTGTGGCCACCCGGCTGCACATACTCTATTGCTTTTTACATCAATACCAAGTAAATACCAATCCTCGTTAGTGGGAACATGGTGTACAAAATAGCTGTAACCTGACTTAATTTCACTCATTTTTTAAACAGTATTTTGTACCAGCGAATAAAGAACTTTTCAAGGTTTGTTTTTACACGGGTTATTTTTACTTCTTTCAGTAAAAAATCTCTTTCGTGGTACCGCTGGCCTCTGAAGGGGTGCATTTGTGGCAGGGTAAATTCATTTGGCGGCATTTTACATACTCCCTGTTGCCTATCTTAAATGTGTACAAATAGGTATAGGTAGTTTTTACGCCTTTCAATGGGGTTACTAAGTATTTCATATAAATTTAATTCTTGTGTGTAAAAAGAAAAAATCACATTGTGCCAATGTGTAATAGCCACGCATGGGCTTCAGAACAACTATTTCACGCTGGCTTACTGCCGCTCGATAATCAGCATGTGCAATTTCAATTGCTACAACCCGGCCAAAGGCAATACCGTTAGTGTTATACACCTTAACGATATTGCCCGGTTTTGGAGTTTTTATAAATCTGATAACTTCTTCGTCCATTAATTTACTTCTGAAGGTGCTGGTGGTGGTAACTCTGGTAAATTTTTCAGCAATTTAACGTACCAAACGTTTTCAATGTCAAAGTCCGTTATTTCGGTTAATTCGGACTGAGATTTTATGAAACCCCACCACGATTCGCAGCCGTAAATTACTTTGTTAAGATCAGGAACAAAAATGGCTGGATTGTAATGTGCCCAGGTACATTCAATTTTTTCATCGGTAATTTTAACCTGACTTGAAAGAGCCACTTCACCGATCAAAAATCCAAAGAAAGTTTTGCCTTTATATTCATCGGCAACCGGACGAATTTTTACAAACATCTGGTTTCCGTAAAGTGAAGGTTTTACTGCACTGTCTGATGGGTGGGCAATTTCTTTAATTGTAGCCAATTTCAGGTTGAAGTGTAACCGTTTAACCGTATTGTTTAATTCTGCCAGCGTTTTTTCAGCATCGTCTTCGCTCCATAAGTGCTTAAACGTACTGAACTCTTTTGTGGCTTCAAAGGCTTTATGCAAATCACGTAAGATTTGATCTTTAATTGACAACTCATTGTAAGGGGTGTTTTCTGACATATTTATAATGTATTAGGGTGAAATAACGTTTGAATTATGCTATTGTACAAGGCTTTGCGTATAGCATTTGGTGATAATGCCATAATTATAAGCATTACCGGAACACTTATAAATGCTGCACTCCATGCACAGTAATGAGTAATACACTGTTTGGCAGTCATGTAATTTGTGTCGATTGTAGTCCACACAATCAGGCAGAAACCTGTGGATATAAAGTAAATTGTTGATATAAAAGTGTGCATTTAGTAACTTTAAAGTGTGCAAATGTACATTTTTAGATACTCATTTGCAAATAATTTAACATATTTTAACATTTATTTGCAAATAAGAATTTTTTACAATTTGTTAAGATACTTTATTTCAGAACTTTAACCAATTCCAGCATTTTTATTTTCTACATGTGTTGCAATTACTTGCGTGGTATATTATCTTTGCTTCATAATTAACACGGTGAGCCGGATACCAAAACGAATCTCAAAGGCATGAGTAAACAGAATGAAAATAAACTTTAGAATTGAAAACCAGGAGGTTACACCCTCTGGTAATTGGAACACAGCATCAATGTTTTTTCCTGAAGTAGATGTAAATCAGGAAACTGGCGAAGTAAAAATTGTATCGCTCTATTCAAGGGGCAGGCAGCAGAAGGCTTCCATTGATACATTAAACATTCAGGCAACTCTTTCAACCGATCAAACCCAGCTACTTATAACTGGCTGTGTTGATTGCCGTAACTGGAAGAATTACAAAACTTCTGGTTCTCAAAACTTTGTTTTTGCTGTATTTGTAGGTGATACAAATCACATATATGTACACAGGGCACCGGCAACAAAGGGCTGGATGAAGTGTAACCCTAACACTATACGCAAACGGCTTGTAAAACTCGGTATTGGAGCCATAACAGGGGTTTTGCAGCAGGGTGACTTCTTACTGAAACCAGCCAACGGCAGTTCGCTTCCGGTTGATACCTTTAAACACGAATGGCAGAGTGCATCGCATCACAAGTTTGATCAGCCTGTTTTATCGCAGTATGTAAACGGTAAAGGGAGGTTTATTTACATACCTGACAATTGCACCATTGAACTGCATCATTATGCCACCGATGGCATACAGCACCCGACCATTACCGTACCATCAGGCCAGTGGATAATTGGAAGTACAGCTAATCAGTTAGAACATAATAACAGGAGGGACTAAAAATGAACCCATTAAAAGATTTAGTTGAAAACTTACAACAAAGAAATACTGTGTTTTTCTCAGAACATACGGTAAAAGTATTTGCAAAAAAATATAATATGTATGAAAGTGATGTTAGAGTTGTGTTTCAAAAAAGATACAACAGACACATGAATAAGGATAATTCATGTGAAACAAAAATCCATCAAAAAATTCAGAACAATTATTTGTATGGTTTTTTTGCAGGCAGGTTCCCTTCTATAACAAATAAAATCTAAATAAACCCAAACAGCGCACCGGCAACGCTTAAACCGGTAATTATGAACACCTATTTTAAAACACCTGAAGTATTTGAACATGCCATAAAAAAGGCACAGTTACACAATGCTGTAACTGAAAAAATGGTTGTAACCTGCAATTGTGGCGAAAGCAATGGTTGCCTTGTTACAAAAAATGGAACCACAACAAAATTTATTTTGTGCGAATCGTGCTATACGCTTGCACAATACATTGAGCAATCAGAATTTGAAATGAGGTACAGCATAAGCATTGAACACCCTGAATGGACCCATTCCCACATGACTTCTTCTGAACTGGAAGAAGCCAATGCAGAAATGAACCGGATAGCTGAATGTGGCACTTTCTTTACAGATGATCTGCCGGAAACTGAACGTGTAAAATGCTCAGTACGCTTATACGATAACATTACTGAAACAGATTTATCAACCTTACCAATTAAATAGTTATGAATATTTTAGAACTCAGTGCGAAAGCACAAAAATTTTATGAAACAGGCCGCAGCCGTACACTGGTATCGGGCTATGAGCGCAATGTACTTGTACGCCCAGAATTTGAAAACGGATTGTTTGTTGATGTAAACTACCATCCCAAACCAGGTGATTACATCTTCAGGTGCAGTACAATCAACCAGCAAACGGTTATCAGCCTTAAAACAGCTATACCAATGGCCGACAAAATTGAAATAATTGCCCTGAAAGGCAAATTTACACAGCAAGAGTGGCTGCATATGCTTGAACGCATGAATGGCATACTGTACACCCCTGAATTAGAACCAAGGAATTACATTGCTGGCGAAATGGACGAGCCGGTTTTGGAAGAAAAAATAATGGCTATGACCATTACTAATGGCACAATTCTTTTACGTGAAATTCAACGATTTTGGCAAAACCACCTGAGTGTTGAGCCTTTTGTAAATCAATATTTGTAAAAGGCATATTACCGATGAAAGAAAAAGCAGGGCAATGACCCTGCTTTTTTTATATGCCGTGCCAAACTGTGATTTTTAGCCTGTATTTTATAAAAAAAGTGCAAATTAGCACGAACATCAACGAACATTCGTGCATGTTCGTGCTGGTGACCATATACAGACTATACAGACTATACAAATTGTACACTTTGTACACTTTGTATAAGTTTACTGTAACTTACTGTATCACTGTGATACAATAAAAAAAGCAGGGCAATGACCCTGCTTTTTTTATATGCCGTGCCAAACTGTGATTTTTAACCTGAATTTTATAAAAAAAGTGCAAATTAGCACGAACATGCACGAACGTTCGCGAACATTCGTGCTGGTGATATACAGACTATACAGACTATACAAATTGTACACTTTGTATAAGTTTACTGTAACTTACTGTATCACTGTGATACAATAAAAAAAGCAGGGAAATATCCCTGCTTTTC
>Ga0247841_10001974_pt1 | contig 42994 bp, 45 predicted proteins | sample LaCruzMarch2015__2_FD_192410 | JGI IMG/M metagenome (GOLD analysis project Ga0247841, IMG submission 192410) | Freshwater microbial communities from meromictic Lake La Cruz, Castile-La Mancha, Spain - LaCruzMarch2015_18m | ecosystem: Environmental > Aquatic > Freshwater > Lake | place: Spain...
TCCTTCCAGTCCTCGATATACAACAGCACGTACAACAACGTGCTGGCAAACGGGGGTTCGGCTTCGGCCGCTGCCTCCGCTGCCGCTGCTGCCGCGCAGTAGCGCTACTTCACTGGGGGCACGAGTTATCGTGTCACCGTAAACTGTACGGGGGGGCGGGTCATCTTGACCGCCTCCCTACAGTACTTATTTTCAGCAGAATTGATTTATTAAATTAATCTGGTGGAAATAAGAAAATTCCGCTTTGCGAACGGTCGAACGCAATAAATAGTCCCATTGGGGGAAATATGAATAAGTTAATATTAGTTGCCATTGTTGCTGTTCTAGGAACAGGCACGGCGTATGCGGCAGAAGCCAAATTGCCAACATTGCCTTCCATAAACAGCCCTGTAATTGCTCCGCTATCATTTGATAGTGCCAATTTCTGTAATGGTACATCTTGTGGCACATGTGGCACGAACTGCAATACCACAAAGTTCAACAGCGTTATAGAAAATAGCGTTGTGAATAACGTGGGTTCAACCGGAGGAAATACTTCGGGTGGTTCTTCGTCTGCATCGTCTAGTGCTGCGGCTGCCGCTGCGGCTTCTGCTGGTAGCGCGTCAGCTGGTGCTGGTGCATCAGGCAGTGCTGCTGCTGGAACCGGTAGTGGTTCTAGCTCGTCTTCATCTAGCTCTGCAGCTGCTGCAGCTTCTGCTGGTAGTGGTGAAGCGCAAGCCGATTCAAGTGCTTCTGCAGGTAGCGGTTCTGCTGCCTCGAGTGCTTCGGCCAGTGCCAAAACTGGTATAAAAGTCGCTCAGGCTGGTTCTAAAACAGTCAGTCTAGCCAAAACTTCCGGCGAGCTTCCAAAAGCTGGTATTCCAGCCGCGGCTGCTGCTGTCGGATCGCTTGGTTTGAGCTCTTTGAGCTATGGTGTTCTTGCGCTAAGAAAGAAAGCTTCTTTCATTGCGCAAAACCTATAACCCTCCTTCGCTCATGGTATCTCACGACCTATATTAAGTTGTGTCTGCCGTGAGCTGCGGACGGGCGAGACTCCTGGTAGAGTAATAGGCCTATATACAAAAGCCCTGCTGAAAAGTGGGGTTTTTGTATATCTAATTTTTAATACTTTTATTGGCAGGCCTTGGGCCTGCCGAGAATGGTTTAAGGGGTAGGAGCACCTACTCTTAAAGCGCTTCTCCTACCCCTTAAAAATCCCCACCACTTTGCTCGCTTCAAAGACTGCTTATGGTTTTTTCTTCCTGATGAGCCTCGCCGTGACAAGTTTGCACGGCTACTCATAGAGCGGAAAAACCAACGCTACTATTTGTTCCTTAATACTTTTGATTTTTAGGTAGTTTTTAGCTATTATAAACCTGATGGAAAAAGAAAAACTGGCAAAACTATTAAGGATTGACGAAAAAAAGAACGAAGCTGCTCAAATTGAAAAACAGATGGAGAGCAGTGATTTTTGGGCTGACCGCGAAAAAGCGACAAAACTCAGCCAGCATTTCGGTGATTTAAAGAATTTAATTGAGCGTTTCGAAAAAGCCCAAGATACTGCCGATCTGGAGGACTTGGAGAGAGAGGCCTTGTATAACGATGAGCATGACGACAAGGGCGCGATCCTATCAATTCACGCTGGGGCAGGCGGAACCGAGGCGCAGGACTGGGCACAAATGCTTTTGCGAATGTACCTGCGTTACGGCGAGAGAAAAGATTATAAAGTAGATATTTTGGGGCAATCGATGGGGGAGGAAGTAGGAGTAAAAAGCGTTACACTTAAAATTGAAGGCTACCATGCCTATGGAAATCTAAAAGGCGAAGCAGGTGTTCACCGATTGGTTAGAATCAGCCCGTTTGATGCCGACAAAGCTAGGCATACCTCTTTTGCGCTTGTTGAGGTCATTCCAGAATTGGAAGAAATATCTGATGTTGAAATTCCGGAAAAAGATTTGAAATTGGATGTCTTTCACGCCTCGGGTCATGGCGGACAATCAGTTAACACCACGAACTCAGCTGTTAGAATTACCCATTTGCCGACCAAAACTGTTGTTTCCGTTCAGAACGAACGTAGCCAGGTGCAGAACAAAGAGATGGCCATGAAAATCCTGAAGATGAAGCTCAAAAAGATTCAACTCGATCAACAAAAACTGCACGAGCGTGAATTGAAAGGCGAAAGAGTTTCCGCTGAATGGGGAAATCAGATTCGTTCTTATGTTTTACAGCCATACCAGCAGGTCAAGGATCATCGCACTGATTTTGAATCTCCTAATCCGTCAGAGGTGCTTGACGGCAATATCGATAGTTTTATAGAATCATATCTTAGAAGCTTATTAAAAGAGGAGTAATCATGGTATTTGATAAAGCAAAACAGTTATATCAATTGCAGAAAAAGGCCAAGGAAGTTCAAAGAGAGTTGAAGAACACCGAGATTGAGGCGCGCAGCTCAGATAACACAATAAGCGTGCTTTTTAGCGGTGATCAGAAAATCAAATCAATTGACATCAACGAGAGCCTTCTGGATTCAGCCAAAAAAAGAGAGCTTGAAGAAAAATTGATTAGAGTAATTTCGGAAGGCCTTTCGCGTTCACAAGCTGTAGCGGCCGAAAAAACAAAAGGTTTAATGGGGGAAATGGGAATCAATATTCCTGGAATGTAAGATGAAAATTATAGTTGGACTTGGAAATCCTGGGATTCAATACGAGAACACGAGACATTCTCTTGGTTTCGAGTTGGCCGATATTTTAGCCAATAAGCTTGATATTGGCTTCAATGAAAATAAGTCATTGAAGAGTATGATAGCCAAGACGAAAATTGCAAATGAAGATATTATTTTGGTGAAGCCACAGACTTTTATGAACAGCTCGGGTGAAGCTCTAAGGAAGATTGCCGACTATTACAAAGTTCCAGCAGGGGATATTATCGTCGCCTGTGATGACACTTATCTTGAAACTGGAGTGGTGCGGATTCGTTTTGGCGGACAAGCGGGAGGTCATAACGGGTTAAAATCGATAATTTCTAACCTTGGTAGTGAATTTTGGCGTATGCGTCTTGGCATTGGCGATAATGGTGTTGTGCCACTTGAGAATTATGTTTTATCTAAAATTCCACAGCGCGACGGCGAAATTATCCGTACAATGATTGACAAAGCAGCAGAAGAAATGATAAGGTTTATTTCTGAAAAAAAGTTTGAAAATAAAACAATTAAATAGTGGGAGGCCCAAAGGGCCGTTAACACCACGAAAGGATAAAATGGCTAAAGGGAAAAAAGAAGAAGTTATCGAAGAGGGACTCGTCGAAGAAGAACAGAAGTCAGTTGATGAGGCGCAAGTTGATAAATCAACAGCTCCTGAGGAAAGTTTAATCGATCAAGAGATCGATATTGCTGATGTTGAAGATGAAACCGACACTCAAGAGGGAGTTGCCCCAGAGGTTGAGGCTATCCACGAAGATAATGAAACAGCACAAGACTTAGACAAAAAAGCTCAAAAGGCCAAGAAATCAGCTAAATCAGTTAAGGGCAAGACGAAAAAGCCAAAAATCAAATCTAAAAAATATCTCAAAGTTGAAGAGGCGATTGAGACTACAAAAATTCACTCAGTCAAAGACGGAGTCGAGCTAGTCAAAAAAGCCACCTATACAAAATTTGACGGCACAATTAGCGTTGCCATCAGACTTGAAAAAACTAAAAGCAAAAAAGGTGAAGATTCAGTTCGCGGTACGATTAAACTTCCACATGGTACCGGTAAAAAGCTGAATGTTGTCATTGTAACGGAAGAAGTCGTTGAGAAAATCAAGAAGGGTTGGATGGATTTTGATATTCTGGTCACTGCGCCATCTGAAATGCCAAAGCTTGCTCAGGTTGCAAAGATATTAGGACCAAAAGGAAAAATGCCTAATCCCAAAGACGGAACAGTTGTCGAGGATCCTAAGGCCGTAGCAGAAGACCTAAGCGAGAAGATTGTTCGTTATCGCGCCGACCTTGGACAGAACCTGCACATTCCAATTGGAAAAGTGTCTTGGGCCAATGAAAAGCTCGAAGAGAATCTAAATCTCATTCTAAAATCTTTAGTCAGGTTTAAGAAACTTTCAGTTACTCTAAGTTCCACAATGGGGCCTGGAGTGAAGATCGAGACAAAATAGTCTAACGCTCTAACAATTAAGAGAAGATAGTTGACATTTAGTGCTGTTTTTGGCATAATTTTCATGTACCAAAGAAAGCCGGTCCCCTCACCCTAGAATAGGGTGAAGGGGTTAATCCAATCCGCCAGCTGGCGGAGGGCCTGCCGAGGTAAACAATCAAGTCTATTTTTTGTTTATACGGCGCCCATCGGCGCCATTTATTGTTAAAGGAGATAAATGATATTAACAAAAGAGAAAAAAGCGGAAGTTCTACAGGAATTAACGGATCTTTTTAAGAATTCTACTTCTGCGGTCGCTTCTGATTATTCCGGACTTAAGACTTCGGATATTTCTGATTTAAGAAAATCATTAAAGAAGCAAGGCATCAGGCTTATAGTGACCAAAAACTCACTGGCCAGAAAAGCATTGGTTGCAGCTAATCTTGAAATGGATCAATCAATTCTCGATAAACCAATATTTTTCGCCTTTGGCGACGATGAGGTTGAAGCCTCAAAAATTCTTTATGAATTCGGTAAAAAGAACGAGAGTTTAAAAATTCTTGGTGGAGTTGTAAACGGCGAACCAGCCGATGAAGCAAAAATCAAAATGTTAGCACTTCTTCCTGGTAAGGAAGAGCTCAAGGCAAAATTGGTCGGTGTCTTGGCGGGCCCAACATATGGCTTGGGCAATGTCTGCAACGCTAATATCAGAGGTTTGGTAAGTGTAATTAGCCAATATGCACAAACGAGATAAAAGTTAAAAATTAATTCAAAAAAAAGAAGAAAGGAAAATTATGGCAGACGAAGAAAAAAAAGAAGAGACAACCGAAGAGGCACCTGTAGAAGAGGTTGTTGAAGAAGTAAAGGAAGAGAAAGTCGAAGAGAAAAAAGAAGAAGTCAAGGAAGAAGTCAAAGAAGAGAAACCGGCTAAGGAAGAAAAATCTGAGCCATCAGGTAAATTCAAAGACTTAATTAAGCAAATCGAAACTATGTCAGTATCCGATTTGTCCGAGCTTGTTAAAGCTCTTGAGGACAGATTCGGTGTCAGCGCTGCAATGCCTATGGCTATGGCCGGCGCACCTGCTGGTGGTGGGGCTGCGGCTGAAGTTGAAGAAAAGACTTCTTACACCGTTCTTCTAAAAGATGCTGGTGCTCAGAAAATTGCTGTTATTAAGGCAGTAAGAGAGATCGACCAGAACTTAGGGTTAGTCGACGCTAAGAACCTAGTCGATGCCGCACCTAAGGAAATCAAAAAAGATATTCCAAAAGACGAAGCTGAAGAAGCAAAGAAAAAGCTTGAAGCTGCCGGTGCAACAGTAGAATTAGTCTAAGACGTTCACTAATTGACAAACTTGACGCCCTTGCTGGCCTTGCGGTCGGTGGGGGCGTTTAGTTAAAACAGAATGTTCGAATATAAAATTAGAACGAAATCATCGAAGTCTAGTGCACGGATTGGGGTTTTAAAGACACCCCATGGTTCTATTGAGACGCCAGTTTTTATGCCTGTTGGAACAGTGGCTGCGGTAAAAACCATGTCTGAAAGAGATTTGAAGGAAATTGGCGCGCAGATTATATTATCTAATACCTACCATCTATACCTAAGGCCCGGCGACAAACACATCAAGAAAGCTGGAGGGTTACACGGTTTTATGGGTTGGGATAGGCCGATTTTAACTGATTCTGGGGGATTTCAGGTTTTTTCCCTTGGTGAATCTAAGGCTCATAAAAGGGGACAGCAAAATGTCAAATCCGCTAAGATAACAGACAGGGGAGTCGAATTTTATTCTCACCTTGATGGTTCTAAGCATTTTTTTGACGCTAAAAAATCAATTTCTATACAGGAGAATTTAGGTGCAGATATTATCATGGCTTTTGATCAATGTCCTCCGGCTGATTGTTCTAAGCAGGAACTAGTAAAGGCTGTTACAAGAACGCACGATTGGCTGCTCAAGGCGCTCAAGGCGCAAACGAGAAAAGACCAAGTGCTAGTGCCAATTTGCCAGGGAGGAACGGATAGGGGACTCAGGGAGCAGTCCGCTAAATTTATAAACGATTTAAACCAGCCGATCAACGCCATCGGCGGAGTTTCAGTAGGAGAGAAGAAAAAAGATATCTACGAAGTTACCTCTTGGTGCACTCAAATTTTAAACGAAAAGAAACCCAGATATCTAATGGGTATTGGCTATCCTGAAGATATTGTTGAGGTCGTCAAGCTCGGCATTGATATGTTCGACTGTGTTTTACCGACACGCTTGGCTCGCCACGGTGTTTTTTGGCAGAAATCAAAAAAAACCGAGGGCATAGAATTAGAAGGTTTAAAATATAACTATATGCAGGTTGATATCAAGCAATCCAAATGGAAAGAAGACTTTTCACCCTTGGATGAAAATTGCGATTGTTATGCTTGTAAGAAAGGTTTCTCGCGTTCATACCTCAGGCATTTAATTTTTGAAAATGAGGTTTTGGGAATTCATCTACTAAGTACACATAATCTTAGATTTTTGACTCGTTTGACCGAGGATATTAAGCTCGCAATTGCTCAAAACATGTTCTAAATTCTGATATAATAAATAAGAGGGGTAAATGTCTGAATATACATTTTTAGGTTTTGGGATGTCAGGCAGTGTATTATTTTTGTTGTGGCTTATAATATTAGCCGCCGTTTTGGTTTTAGGCTATTTTATTTATCGTAAAATTATTAAAAATGGCTTGATAGCGCGTGCTAACGATCTTATTTTACTTGAAGTGCGAGTTCCCAAGAAGTTTGACCGCGAAGAATATGAAAACCTTAAAACGATTAAAGACATTACGGCCATTTCTGACCAGTTTTTTTCGTCTTTAGGTTCGTTATATGAAGATGGCATCAAGAAAGTGTTTTATGGTCAGCCTGTAGTTTCTTTTGAGTACATTGCCAAAGACCGCGAAATAATTTTTTATATAGGTGTTCCTCGAACCTATCAGGCGCTTTTAGAAAAACAGATTCAAAGCTATTATCCAAACGCTAACATTGAGCCAAGCGGCGATTTTAGAATTTTCAAAGAGGGCTTAGAGATATCTTATGGAATGATGGTATCGAGCCGCAGTTTTATTTACCCAATTAAAACATATGAAGAATACGAATACGACACTATCTCAAACATTACCAACGCTCTATCGAAAATCGGAGCTGATTCCAGGGCTGCAATTCAAATCGTGATTAGACCTATCAATCAGGCCTGGCGTGGGCAGGTTGATTGGACAATGCAGAAAATTCAGGAAGGCAAGGGAGTACCCCTAGGAGTGGCTTGGTATCAGAAATTTGGCTACTTTTTGGGTCAATTCTCGCGAGTTTCGCTAAGCGCAAAACAGGAAGACACATTTAAAAAAATCACTCCAATCCAAGAGGAGACGCAGAAACTTTTGACACGCAAAAGCTCCAAAACTGGATTTGCGATTCAAGTAAGGATATTGTCCTTGGCCAAAACAAAAGTTGAATCGGAAACAAATTTGAAAAGCATTTTTAGTTCATTTGCGCAGTTTTCAACTCCGGATCGAAATGGCTTTAAATTGATTAGAGGATTTCCTAAAAATCAGTTCTTAACCCATTTCATCCTAAGAACCTTTTATGGTTTTAGAAAAATGATATTGAACTCTGAAGAGCTGGCGTCCATCTATCATTTTCCATCTGAAAACATCGATACCCCGGGAATTCGCTGGTTTATGGCCAAGCGTGCGCCTGCGCCGGCTAATCTACCAAAAGAAGGTCTGATCCTTGGAAAGAACACCTATCGTGGCGAGGAAACAATTATCCGTCTAGGGGATGAGGATCGTCGACGTCATTTGTATGCGATTGGAATGACTGGCACTGGTAAATCTACATTTTTCGAATCGATGATCTTGCAAGATATTAAGAACGGAAAAGGTATTGCGGTTTTTGATCCTCACGGCGAATTGGTTGAGAAGATTATGACCAAGATTCCCAAAGAACGGGCCGACGATATCATATATTTTGATCCTGCGGATCGCGACAGACCCCTTGGAGTAAACCTGTTAGAGTGGAAAACCAAGGAACAAAAAGACTTTTTGGTTCAGGAAGCAATTCAAATATTTTACAAACTTTTTGATCCCAACAATCAGGGTTTTGTCGGCCCGCAGTTTGAACATTGGATGCGAAATGCCGCTTTAACATTAATGGATTACCCAGAAGGCGGAACTCTAATTGAGATTCCAAAATTATTTACTGATGACGGTTTTCGCCAATCTAGAATTGATGCTCTGCAAGATCCTGTGGTCAAAGCATTCTGGACTCAGCAAATGGCTAAAACCGCAGATTTCCACAAGTCTGAAATGTATAACTATTTTATCTCCAAGTTTGGGCGATTTATGACCAATATCACCATGCGCAATATTATCGGTCAATCAAAATCAGCCTTTGACTTTAGGGAGGTAATGGACAAGGGCAAGGTTCTGCTGATTAATCTTGCAAAGGGTGAAATAGGGGAGATAAACAGCAACTTACTCGGAATGATCTTTGTTGCCAAACTATTTACTTCAGCATTGTCTAGAACGGATATGGATGAAAAGGATCGCAGGGATTTTTATCTCTATGTTGATGAGTTTCAAAATTTTGCCACCGATACCTTTGCTTCTATTCTCTCGGAAGCCAGAAAGTTCCGCCTTGACCTTAGTATTACCAACCAGTATATAGCCCAGATTCCTGAAAATATTCGCGACGCAATAATCGGAAACGTCGGCTCGCTGGTATCGTTTAGAATTGGTGTTCCTGACGCGGAGTTTATGGAAAAAGAGTTCGACCCCGTGGCTAATAAGACAGATCTAAATAATATTGACGCCTACAATGCCTATATCAAATTGCTTGTGAATAATGCGCCAACTAAACCGTTTAGCATGCAAACAATTCAGGACCCAACTGTTGCAAACGAAAAGTTATCTTCCGCAATCAAGCAACTGTCCAGGTTGAAATACGGCCGCGATGTCGCTATTGTAGAATCAGAGATATCTCATAGAATGAGGGATTTTTCTCCAGTTAATGCTAATCCAGAAGATATAGTTCGGGAGGCGAAGATATAATGAAAGCGACCCAAGAAAATCAAGATATCCAAGGCGGTTACGTTCTAAAGCGGTTGATGGTCCCGAAGAACAACGAGAAAACGCCGGCCGCTGCCGACCTCTTCTTTTCTGCGCTGCATGGAATTTTTGATTATAGTTCGCGATATCAGCCTTCTGTTAGTTTTGAAATTGTCTCGATTAACAAATTTATACAATTCTATTTTTACGCTCCGAAGTATCTGGAGCAGTTTATTGAAGGGCAGATATATGCCCAGTATCCAGCAGTTGAATTTACTGCTGCCGAAGATTATGCCTCCAAGCTGGTAGGCGAAAGAACTGTTCTTGCAACCGATTTGCTGACAATGAAAGCAGACGTGTATCCGATTAAAACCTTTCAAAATTTTGACGTCGATCCAATGAGTGGAATTACCAGTATTTTAAGCCAACTCGATGGTAACGAGGAGCTTTGGATTCAAGTCTGTGTCACACCAGTAGGGGAGGCTTGGCAGAAAAAATCGATTGGCTACGTTAATGCAATGCGTGCCGGTAGGGACCCGAACGAACCAATGTGGAAGGCGTTTGCCAAGGGTGTTGTAGGTTTTATGCAGGCGGCGTCAAAACCACCCGAAGCGGGTGGGGGATCGGCGCAAGCACCAGAATTGTCAGGACCGCTACAGGAGGCGTTAAAAGCCGTTGAAACTAAAACAACCAAGCTGGGTTTTGAAACAAAAATTAGGATTGTGGCGCACTCGCACGATAAGATACAAGCCAAGCGTCGGCTCGATACTGCGGTGGCAGCATTTAAGCAATACAACTTGCCGTCAATGAACGGGTTTATTGGTGGAAATATTCTAGAAGGGGAGACGGCAGTTGATCTTTACAGGAGCAGGGCTCTTGGTCCACGCTCGTATATCTTCAATACAGAAGAACTTGCTTCAATTTATCATTTGCCTGGCGAAAACGTAGAAACACCGTCCATGGATTGGGCCGGCTCTAGAAAAGGGGAGCCACCACAAAACTTGCCGATTGTTATAGATGAAAAAGAGGCTAGCGACTCGTCGGTTATTGGAATAACGAACTTCAGAAATGTTGAGAGAAAATTCGGTATTAAACTACTAGATCGATCGCTTCACGTATATGCTATCGGAAAAACCGGTACTGGAAAATCGACGCTTCTAAAAACAATGATCGTCGATGACATTATCAAGGGCAGGGGGGTAGCGGTCGTAGATCCGCACGGGGATTTGATTACCGACGTTTTGGAATTTATTCCTGATGAAAGAATCAATGATGTAATCTATTTTTCACCCGCGGACCAAGATTATCCGATTGGTTTTAATTTGCTTGAGAGCGTTGGCCCGGAGTACAAAAACATTATCTCTTCGGGAATTGTTGGTGTTTTTAAGAAGATCTTTGGAGAATCATGGGGGCCGCGACTAGAGTACATTCTAAGAAACGTTGTTCTTGGGCTCTTGGACTATCCAGGAGCAACGATGCTTAGCATTATCAAGGTGTTAACGGATACAAAATACAGAAGGGGAGTCATTGATAAAATTGATGACCCTGTTATTAAGGACTTCTTTTTAAATGAATATGAACGATATGATCAGAAATTTAGAACTGAGGCCGTGGCGCCAATTCAAAACAAAGTTGGACAGTTCCTGTCATCAACTGTTATTAGAAACATCGTAGGGCAGGAAAAAAGTACATTGGATATTCGCGGTGCGATGGATGAAGGAAAAATTCTTTTACTTGATCTCTCGATCGGAAGAATTGGTGAAGACAACAGCGCACTTCTTGGGGCAATGCTTATTACTAAAATTCAGATGGCAGCCATGAGTCGGGCCGATATGAAAAGAGAGGAACGTAAACCATTCTATCTCTACGTCGATGAGTTTCAGAACTTCGCCACAGATTCATTTGCCGTCATTTTGTCAGAGGCAAGAAAATATGGACTTGGGCTAATGGTCACTAACCAGTATATTGCCCAGATGCCTGAGAACGTCGCTAACGCAGTTTTTGGTAACGTTGGTACACTTATTGTATTTAGGGTAGGGGCCGCAGATGCAGATTCGCTCCAGAGGGAATTTGTTCCGGTTTTTGAAGCCGTTGACTTAACCAATTTAAATAATTATAACGTCTATATCAAGATGGCTATAGACGGAGTGACGAGCTCGCCATTTTCGGCCAAAACAATTATGGTTGACTACAAGCCGACAGGGAATGCGCAAAAAGTCATTGAACAATCTAGAATCAAATATTCTAAGCCACGCGCAGAGGTCGAGGAGTACATAAAGCAAAATTCTGCTTCCTCGGTATCAGAGGGAGTTACGGATCTTAAATCTCTGAAAGAAGAAGTTCTTGGTGATAAAAAACCAGCAGTGCCAACAGCACCCTCTGAAATGAAAGTTGAAACACAGGAACCTGCTGTTAAAGTAGAGAAGCCTACAGTTGAGAGCTCACCTCTGCCTTCAGATAATGAAGTAGAGAAGGTAAAGGGTCCTGCCAAAGAAGAACCAAAGCGCAAATTGGAGGCGATCGAAAGCGAACTGGGAGAGGAAAGACTTATTGTTCCAGAAAACCTTCAAAACGTGAAAGAAGCAGAGGACTACGATCTGAAAAAATGGTATTTCTTAAATCGAACTGACTTTCGTGACGCTACGGGTAGAAGTGAGGAGGGGCTGGTCAAGAAACTGGTTAAAGCTATAAAGCCTGAAATGTTAGGGGACGATAAGAAGAAGGAGGATGCGAATAAGCAAGCGGCTAAAACGGCAGATGAAGACGCCAAAGCACCTAAAGATGAAGCGGAAACCAAGCCGATAAAGCCTGTATAGAGTAATATTGTGCGACATCATTAACTGCCTTATAACAGGTTTGGTACAGGTAAGTGAAAAGAGCAAAAAATAGCAGGTTGGCGAACCTGTTATTTTTAATAGCGGGGGAGTGGCAAAAGAGGTTTTGGGGGAGGGGTGTTTTTAATTAGGTAATTGTAATTACGCGGTGAATATATACGGGGACATACGGACGAATTAAGGGAGAAAAGAATGGGAAATAGAGGCTTAAATACAAAGGTAATGCACGGCGATATTACAGTGTCGTGGTGATTCAATGGATGATATTTAACAGGTTCGATCCGCAGAGCCTTTTAAACAAGCTATTATGTCGAACAATATATCTTTTGCGACCAACACGACTAAATCTTAGCCATGACGGTTAGTTTACGGCTAGCTACTACGGTGAACGGTTCAGTATTTAGAGATTGAGTTATGATGTCTAATTCATGTCATATAACGTGTAATTAGGCCTCACAATCCTCTCGATGATCATGTTGTCCTTTAGCTAGTTATCCGTACGTTTTATAACATCAATTACAAAATTTAATAAGTGTTTATTTTGACCGTCATTTGAGTAAAAAAAATTTCTATGACTCCCCTTCTTAAATCAAAATTTTTTAATGATAATGCCCATAATATATGGCCATCTGAACCTGTTAGAGGCCCTGTAGTCGACGTAGAGACGTTTGAATTAAGTGGTTGATGATTTGATCGTCTACGGCTCAAAATTGTCAACAAAATATACGACCGTGAAGTTAATTAAAAGTTATCAATTTATAATTGGAAAATCAGTCGTAAAACGCGCAATAAATTCGCATAATTTGTCAGAAAAATTAGCTAATTATTTCGGTCTTAATTGAGAGTTTATTTCGTTTAGGACCGAGCATGAACTGCACATATATTTTAATTCATTAATCAAAAAAAACGAAATTATTTGAAATTTCGCTTACCACTCCCCCACCTTGGTTATTTAAGTAAGCCTTTTACGAGGTCAAATTCTTCAATAAAACTGGGACTAAATTTACCTGGCTCATCTTTCATCTGCTTTCCTAGGGCTGTGGGCTTGATGTATCGAAGCTCTAGTAGTTCGTCTCCAAGAACAGGTTCTTTATCGGTTTTACCTAAAAAAATGGCTGTGAAATATTTTCTTCTCTTGCCATTTTCTTCAACGTTGGTAAAAATTTTCTTCAGAAAACGAATACGGCAGCTTATTCCTATTTCTTCTTTAATCTCTCGTTTGATGGCCTCGCGGTAAGTTTCTCCCTCGTTTACATTGCCACAGGTCGCTAGATCTAGTCTGTTTGGCCAGCTTTTTTTGTGGGGCGATCTCTTGACTACAACAAGCTCTCCTTTGCTATTTAAAACAAAAGCGACGACGATCCTTGAGATAAGTTCTTTTTCGAATTTTTCTTCTCTAGATGCTCGCCCGACTATATTATCAAATTCATCAACGATTTCGATAAAATGGTTTTCGTCCATTATTTCTTATTACGATTTTGGTATTCAAACCAAGTAACGAGTGCCGGTGAAGCGACGAATATCGAGCTATAGGTTCCTATACCAATTCCAAGGGCTAGCATCAAGACGAATGGTTTGATGGTACTCCCGCCCAGAATAAGCATCGCAACCAGAACTAGGATAGCCGCTAAGGATGTATTTAGGGATCGGGCCAGTGTTTGGTTGATCGATGAATTAGCATTCTGTTCAAACGATTTCTGCGGGTTTTTTATCATGTTTTCTCTGATTCTATCGAAAACTACGATTGTGTCATGTGTTGAAAATCCCAGGATTGTCAGTGCGGCAACGACGAACAAGCTATCGAGTTCGTATCCGCTGAATTTCCCGATTATAAAAAATATTGCAGTAGTTACCGCAAGGTCATGTAGTAATGTGAGGATTGCAACTGTCCCAAATGTCCACGAGGAAACTGATCTTGGAACCTTCCTAAATGAATACGCTAAATACATAATAATTAGGATTGAAGCCACCAGTACACCTGTGATTGCTTTTTGGGTTAGATTTTTCCCAACAGTTGCTCCAATTGATTCATGTCGCAAAATATTAGAGTCTACGCTGGCTTTAAGATCTGTCTCAAACTTTTTGTAACTGTCGCCCTCAAGGCTTTTTGTTCTTATAATAAATTGATTCGGGCCAGATTCCTGAATGACTAGATCCCCTGCAGAATGAAACTTGCCGACTTTCTCTCTAATATTAGAGACTGTTTCGGGTTGGTTTGTTTTAATCTCTACCAATGATCCACCCGTAAAGTCAATTCCAGCTGGAATTTTGAAGATAAACAAAAGTGGAATTGCAACAACGATCATTGCCAGGGAAAACAATAGCCAGAATTTACGGTATTTAATTATGTTCATTTTGTATCACCAACCTTAATATGCTTCGTGTTACGACGATTGCCGTGAACATTGAAATAATAATTCCAAGAGCTAATGTTACCGCAAACCCTCGGACCATTCCGCTTGAAAAGAATTCAAACAGTACAAATGCGGTAATAAGTGACGCAATATTTGAATCTCTGATACTGGGCCAGCTCCTGGCAAATCCGTTTTCGAGCGCCTGGCGTGCAGGAATATCTTTCTTCTTTTCTTCTTTGAATCGCTCAAAAGTTAAAATATTAGCATCAACTGCGGCGCCAATAGAGAAAATAAACCCGGCGATTCCAGCTAATGTTAATGTTACCGGCACGAGTTTGAAAACCGCTACCACAAGGGCTGTGTAAATCGTTAGAGCTATTACGGCTGCCACACCAAGTCCACGATAGTAAACAAGCATAAATATGATTACCAACAGAAGTCCAATTATTCCGGCAACAATACTTTTTTCGATTGCGTCTCTGCCAAGAGAGGCTCCAACTTGGTTTTCTTGAACCAGATTAATTGGGGCTGGCAGCGCTCCTTCATTAATCAATTTAGCTGTGTCCTTGGCTTCTTTAAGCGTTGAAAGACCTTCTATCTGAGCCTTGCCGCCATCTATTTGCTGCTGAACCGTTGCAGAGTTAATTATCTGATCGTCCAACTTCGTAATAATTGGCTTGCCAATATTTCTTTTAGTAATATCTGAAAATTTCTTTCCACCCTCGGAAGTAAAGTCAAGATAAATCGTCGGCGAGACACCAGAAATATTGCCACCCTCAGCGTTGTTTCCTGCCGTTGCGCGGCTGACATCAGATCCAGTCAGATCGGTAGGAACTTCTTGTCCGCTGGCATTTAATTCGTAAAACTTCAGTTGAGCTGTCTTACCTATTATATTTTTGGCGGTTTCAACATCCTTAATTCCAGGCATTTCAACCATTACCGCAAAATCCGAACCAATTTTCACTGGCTGAACCTTCGGTTCGCTGACCCCTAAACCATCAACTCGCCTTGATATCATATCGACTGTTTCACTCTGGACCTGAGCGGGCGTTCTGTTTTGCAGGTTCGACATTTCGATTTGGTATAAGAGCTGAACTCCACCCTGGAGGTCTAATCCAAGATGCATCTTTATTTCTTTTCCAAACAAATTCGGTCCTTTTGGCAAAACAACACTGACGGCCAGGCCGACTAATATTGCAATCAAAATAATAGGAACGAATTTATTTCTCATTTGTAATGAATTACATCTGAAACTGCAAAAAAAGTCAATTGTTTTGAAGGAAGGAATTAATAGAGATTGCAGCCTTTGCTCCATCGCCTGCGGCCGCAATTACCTGCTTGGTGCTTTGAGATGCAATGTCACCACTGGCAAATATTCCAGCGACACTGGTCATCTTTGTGGTTAAATCAGCGACAATTTCTCCTTCTTTGTTGATCTCAACAATACCTTCAAATTCTTTTGAGTTTGGAACTTGACCGATTTCAACGAAGACAAACTCCCCTTTTACTTCTTTTGACTCCCCTGCCTTGGTGTCTTTGTATTTTATGCCGGCGATTTTCCCCTCGCTTAATATGAAGTCTGTGGTTTGGGCGTTCGAGACTACTTCAATTTTTTTGTTTTGCATAACTTTGTGTATCACGACAGTTTCGCCCGATAGCTTATCGCCAATATTCAAAATTACAATTTTAGATGCCAGTTTCTCTAAAATTAACGCTGCTTCAGTCGCGGCGTAACCGCCGCCGATAATAATAACTTCTTTATTTCTTGCAAAGGGTCCATCGCATACTGCGCAATAACTCAACCCTTTTCCGATCAATTCGTTTTCGCCATTTAACCCCAGCTTGCGCGGACTTCTCCCGGTTGAGATCAAAAGAGTTTTAGCCTTATACTCCCCTTTGTTTGTTTTGACTGTAAATCCTTCGGATTCCTTTGACACACTTGTTGCGTGTTCTGCGGTAATAATCTTTATCGAAGGCAAGTTTTTGACCTGTTCTACCATTTTTGCCACAAGCTGCGCCCCTGAAATATTGAGAAATCCAGGATAGTTTTCGAGTTCTCCTGCGATAGCGGCCTGGCCACCAAATGAATCGCAAATTAATGTGGTTTTGCGTTCAAACCTTCCCAGGTATAATGCTGCGCTAAGCGCAGAGGGTCCGCCGCCGATAATTATTGCTTCATCCATAATCCTACTCCATTAACTTACCAAGGTATTGTACCTGCTCAATCAGGCGATTGGAATAACCCCATTCATTATCGTACCAGGCGACAACCTTAACAAGGTCTTTATCTACAACTTGCGTTAAGGATAAATCGATAATGGTCGAATGTGGATTTCCTATTATGTCAGAGGAAACAAGCGGTTCTGTCGTATAGGTTGCGATACCCGCCCATTTTTGTTGTTCGCACTCATTTTTTAGGTATTGGTTTACCTCTTCAACTGTTACATCTTTTTTTAATAGCATTGTGATATCGGAGATAGATCCAACTGGCACGGGGACCCTGATAGAAAGACCATCGAACTTATCCTTGATCTCAGGCACGCACAGAGTAGCCGCGATTGCGGCCCCAGTAGTTGTCGGAATAGTGTTGATAGCGGCACTGCGGGCGCGTCGGAGGTCCTTGTGCGGTCCATCAACCAACACTTGGTCGGCTGTATATGCGTGGGTCGTCGTCATCATGGCTTTTGCAATTCCAAAACCCTCCTGCATCATTTTCATTACAGGAGCAATGCAGTTAGTTGTACAGGACGCATTCGAGATGATTGTTTCGGTTTTAGTCACGTTCTCCATATTGACGCCAATGACATAAGTCCCGACCCCTCCTCCTTTAGCTGGCGCAGATAGAATAACTTTCTTTGCTCCCGCTTTAAGGTGAGCGCTTGCACTTTCTTTGTCGGTAAATCGGCCTGTTGATTCGATTACGACGTCGATGCCGAGTTTCTTCCAGGGTAGTTTTTCTGGGTCGCTTTCACTAATTACACCAATTGTCATATCGTCGATTTTGATTTCCCCAGCAAAGTCTTTGTTCTCGCTCTTTTCACTCCAACTTATTTTATTTGGAAGAATGCCGTAGACAGAATCGTATTTTAATAGATGTGCCAGTGTTTCGGGATCAGTCAAATCATTGACCGCCACCAGATCTATTCCCTCGACTTTCTCGTCACTTATCTTTTCCAACATCGCCCTTAGAACCTGTCGGCCAATGCGTCCGAAACCATTGATTGCAAATTTTAAAGCCATTATCCCCTTCTTCCTTTAAATATTCTTATTATAAAACCTATTTCTCCACAGGTGTTTTTGCTTCTTTACCGTTTAAAACCTCAACGACGTTTTCACAGGCACATTGCGACATAGACTTTCTGGCTTCGTGTGTCGCGCTTGCAATATGCGGCGTCATAATAATGTTGTCCAAGTTCAAAAGTTTTTCTATGGGTTTTGGCTCGAATTCGAAAACATCAATACCTGCGGCAAAAATCTCTTTTTGTTCCAAAGCATCAGCCAGCGCTTTTTCATCGATAACTGGACCTCTTGATGTATTAACCAAAATTGCGCTCTTTTTCATTAACTGTAGTTCTTGGTGTGAAATCAGATGTTCGGTGGAAGGTAAAAGCGGAACGTGGATTGAAACAAAGTCGCTTTTTTCCAAGAGACTGTGTAGGCTTACGTGATCTGCCTGAAGATTTCGTTCAATTTCTTCATTGATACAAATATCGCTATATAAAATCTTCATGCCAAAACCGTGATATCCAATATAGGCTAGCGCAGAACCAATGCGTCCAATGCCGACTATCCCAAGTGTCTTTCCAGCAATCTCGGGCCCAAGCAAAAGATCTGGTTCCCATTGTTTATATCTGCCACTGCGCACATACCTATCGCCTTCGGCGATTCTTCTCGCGCACGATAAAATTAAAGCCATTGCGTGTTCGGCGACAGCCTGAGTCATCACCTCGGGTGTATTTGTTACCACAATATTTCTTTGTTTGGCCGCGTCGAGGTCAATGTTGTCGTAACCGACCGCATAATTAGCAACGATCTTAAGTTGCTTGCCGACGCCATCCATTACCTTTGCATCGATTTTATCGGTGAGTAAACTAATAATTGCCTGCGACCCCTCGGCTTGTTTTATAAGCTCGGTCGCAGAAAGAACCTCGTCTTTATCGTTAATTTTTACGTCTAGATCTTTTTGGTTTTTTAATATTTCAATTCCACTGTCGTCAATTTTTCTGGCTATAAAGACTTTTTTATTACCCATTTTCCTCCTATAATACCGAAATTTTTAGCGACTTTGCCTCTTGGAGTGTTTGCTCAATTTGACTTGCATCCAGTAATCCTTTGTTGGCGCCAACGTGAGAAATGACGCTGGCGGAATTAATCATTCCCCACTTGATAGCTGTTTCTGTCGGTCTGCCCAAAACATATGCTCCGACCAGTCCGGTTGAAAAACTATCCCCTGCCCCGGTCGGATCAACTATCGAAGTTGCGAATGTATTCATGTGGATAGTTTTTGAGTCTTGAGCGAGATAAGCTCCGTTTGCGCCATCGGTAATAACGCCAATTTCTACGCCAAGCGAAAGCATTTTTTCAAGTTGTTTAATTGTCGGCATTTCTCCGATAGTAATATCTGCTTCGCTTTTATTTAAAATTAACATTTCGCAGCCGTCAAGCAAACCTTTGAATAAGTCAAAGTTTTTTAGTTCCCATGAGCCTGGATTAAAAAATAGTTTAGTTCCCTGTTTAATCCTATCTGTAATTTTTGGAACGAGATCGTCAATTCCGTGGTTAGCCGAGGTTAAATAAATATAGTTACTATCAGGCAATTCAAGTCCCGCGTAAGATCTTTTGACGTGGTACGAAAGGATTGTTCGTTCGCCTTTATAAATAATGATTACGGCTTGGTTCGTAGTTTCGTGCGACTGACATGAGCAGGTATCGATACTGTTTTCCTTTAGATAATCAAGAATCTTTTGTCCGTCGTTGTCTGTCCCGGTTATTGTCGCTATTGAAGTCGGAAGGCCGAGCTTAGCAAAGCCAATAGCTGTATTTAGAGCGCTACCACCAAAAAATTGGTGCACATCACTAACTGGGATCTTTTCACCATACGAAAAAGAGATAAACAGGTCTTTTGTGTTTATATCCGCCAGCAGGCTTGCTTCCTGCTGCGCGATTTCAAAGAATCTGTCGACAGAAGAATCACCGATTGTAAGAACCTTATTTCCCTCCATTTATATATATTCTAGCACTTATCTAGATTCGCTTAAACCTTGCGAGCGAAGTTTTAGTATCTAAAATGGCATAACGGTTTAATGTTAACGAAGGTACTTGAATTAAGCTCGTCGATAAATAGTCAGTTTGCTTAGCTTGATAGTGGATGTGTCCACAAACATGAAATCTAGGTGCTCCCGAGAACTTTACATCTAACGCGACCTTTGCCGGAGGTCGATGCGTCACCAAGATTGATCCAGCGATAAATTCTGGGCTAATCTGCGGAAGGTCATCTGTGTCTGCAATACCGTAAATCTTATCGTTACCAACCTTTTTTAGTTTTAAATGGATATTATAGAGAGAGCCTAAAATTTTCTTTCTTACGTTTGGCATGTCGCAATTACCCCAAATCGTAAAACATGGAATCCTCGAGCTTTCAAAGACTTCGAAAACCTTATCGACAAAATCGATCTCATCGTAGGTAGTAAGATCGCCGCAACATATAAGAGCGTTTGGTTTTTCTAGAGTGATTACACGTTCAAGCAGTTTAGGAGTGTTTTTCTGGCCATGCAGGTCGCTAACCAGAAGAAACTTCATTATTTACCAAGTAGTTTGTCTAGAACTTTGTTATAAGTCTCAACTTCTTTTGTAAGATCGCTTTCTTGTTCAAATCCGTTGCCAACTCTTGAATACTTACCGCCGAACACGAAAGTTGGAACTGATCCCTCGGGATTAAACTTAGCGAAAATCGCTTCAACGTCTTGAGGTGCAACCGTTTCTTTCTCTGTGGTAATTGTGTTGTCGCCTGTGTCTAGCTGCCAGTGGTAAGCCACAACTTTGTCGCTATTGTCTTTCGCCCATTTATCAAAAGTTTCACTTATCCATTCGCAGTGTGGACAGGTAGTTGTTGAGAACAGGTATACTACCGGTTTTCCATCCTGTTTTTGAATGTCGTAGTTATATTCGTTAAAGCCTTCGAACTGACCGACAATGTCCTTGTTTGCTGCGCTCTGGCTTGTGGTTGCGCTTGGCGACGTCGTCTTGCTTGGTGATGAAACCAAGATGATTCCGAGCACCATCCCAATAACTACGATGAATATAATAAATGTTGTGCCTGCTGATCTCATAATTCTCCTTTTATTTTTTCTTTAACAATTTCTATCGTTTGGTCCAACTCCCCTTCTGGATTTTCGACTATGTAATCACAGATACCGGAGTTTTGCATCTCAACTTTAGCAACATTGATTCTTTTTGCAATGTTTTCAGGACTATTTTCCGCTCTTTTGATCATTCTTTTTTTTAGATCCTCGAGGTCAGACTTTATAAAAATCGCAACAACATTCGAGTATTTTTTCTTAAAAGAATTAACTCCGTTTAAATCTATTTCCATAATAGAGCCTTTTCCATCTTTTATAGACTGCTCTATTGGCTTTCTCAATGTCCCATACCAATTGCCGTTAAAAAAATTCTTTTCAATTAGCTCCTTGTTTTTTTCTTTGGCATCAAACTCTTCTTTGCTTAAGTAAATCCTGTTACTTCGATCGTTCTTTCTCTTTTTCCTTGTTGTTGCGCTTTTTGTCGGTACAAGGTTTAGGCTCTTGGTATCAGTCAAGGCTTTTATAATCGTGTCTTTTCCGCTTCCAGAGGGTCCGCAAATAATAAATATTTTGGGATATTTCCGTTGTATAATTTTCTGGCTTGCTAGTGTAAGAAATTTTTTATGAGTTTCAAATTTAACAATCTTGACAGCTTCGTTAAGCGGCAAAAATTCATAAGAGCCAAACTCTATTTCTTCCAAAACGATTTTTTCTTCTCCTATCTCAATTGCGACAGCATGCTCGCGCGCTTTTCCGGCTGATGCTGTAAATTCAAAACTTTCTTTTAAATCGATAAAATTGCGAAAATGATTAATCCCTAGTTCTTCGCCTAGCTCCCTTATGGCGGCATCTTGATAGGTCTCCCCTTCTTCGACGTGCCCGGTTGGTGGTTGGTAAATTCCTGTTTCTGGTCTTTTGCCGATAAAAAATAATGGTTTACCGTCAACGAGTTTATAAACAATGATAAGGGATTTTTGAATCATCTTTCTATCTCCACTTCCTGGTTTTCTTTGAGGTTCAATTTGACCCAAACATCTCGTAAATCGACAATCCGATGATTATGCTTTGGCATAGTGCACTCGCAAAAAATATCGTAAACGCGGGTTCTTATTTTCTGCCCATCAATTTTTAGCTCGCTCTCCCCTAGCTCAAAATCGCCCCAAAGTTTTTTGGGAACAAGTAAATATTTATCAATATCGGTGTATTGATTGATCGGCTCACCGTGAGTTTTTAGCTTTAACATCTTAGTTTAAAGTTATCATTTTAACCTTATCTGTCAACCTTATAGTAAGTATTTTTAAACACAGAAAAATCTGTTATTGTAATTTTGGAGGTATATTATGAAGATAACTGTTGACCAGGAAAAATGCATTGGTTGTGGAACATGCGTTGCTCTTTGCAAGGAATGTTTCGAGCTAAAAAATGGCTTAAGTCATGTAAAAGAAATGGAATGCCAGAGCTGTAACGTGAAAGAAGTTGCGCAGTCCTGCCCGGTAGACGCGATTATCGTAGAGGAATAGTTTCAGGCGAAGAAGGCTGGGTATTCTAGCCTTCTTTTATTTTATTAAGTTCGCTAAAAATCTGCTGGTTTCTTTTGGCGGCTCGACCAATTAAAACTCCGTCAAGATTTCCGATTTTTGCCTTTAGGTTTTCAAGTGAATCAATATCTCCATTTCCCAAAATAGTTAGATTTGGAAAATGCTTTTTTATCTCATGCATTTTATTCCAGTCAGCTTGACCATGATATTTCTGTATTGCAGTGCGACCATGAATAGCCACTAAATCTATTCCAGCGCTCTTTATAGCTTCTATAAACTCAATCGTGTCGTCTATTTCTTTTGTCGCAAAACGTATTTTAGCGGAAAGCGCAGTAGTCTTTAACGATTTTTTTATCTTTTTGATAATCGCGGCAGCCTTGTCAGGTTCAAAAAGTTGGCAAGCCCCAAACCCTTGTTTAGCCGCTTTTTGAACAGGACAACCAAAGTTAATATCTATGCCGTCTGGTTGGAACTTATCTTCCAGAAGTTTGGCAGCTTGCGCCATAACTTCAGGTTTATCTCCAAAAATTTGAATTACAACTGGTCTTTGCTCTTCATCAAAGCTGGCCATTTCCATAGCCTGTGGTATTTCTCGGATAATCGCTTCTGCTGCAATCATTTCCGTATAAACGACGTCGGCGCCACCTTCTTTGCAGAGCAGTCTCATCGGCGAGCGTGTGACTTGGTGCATTGGGGCTAAGCCGATAATTGGTTTTTGGATCTTTTCAAACCACTTCATTTTAATTTTTTAAGAATTTCACTTAGGTCGTTTGGTAGGTCGTCGCGGACATCAACTTCTTCGCCGGCTGGATAGCTCATGAACCTTAAACTAACCGCGTGGAGAAATTGACGATTAAGACCTAGTTCCTTAGACATCCTTTTTGAGGGTTTATTATAATACTTTTGATCTCCAATAACAGGGCATTTTTCGTATTGCATATGCACTCGAATCTGGTGCTTGCGTCCTGTGTTTAGCTTCACATCAAGCATGGTTAGGATTTGATCTTTGTGTTTATAGTATCCAATAGTTGAATACTCCGTTGCTGAAAATTTATGTTGCGCGTCGTCTAAACCAAAATTAACAAATTCAACTTTTTGCTTTTCCCTGTCTTTGGGGTCGCGCCTAATAAATGCATCAATTGTTCCTTTCTCAAATGGCGGCTTGCCAAAAACCAAAGTTTGATAGTGCTTCTCAACGGTTCTTTCTCTGAACTGATTCTGAAAAAAATCTAAAGCTTCGGGCGTTTTAGCTAAAAGGAGAATTCCGGAGGTGTCCTTGTCGAGCCGATGCACTATTCCTATGCGCTCCGTTGTTTTCCACGGTAGCTTTTTAATTTCAGGATACTTATTTTGCAGCCAATCAGAAATCGTCTCGACACGCTCTCCGGCTCCCGGATGAACTGAAATTCCAAGTGGTTTCGAAATAACCAAACATTCTGGCGTTTCTTTTAAAATCTTTATTTCCATAGCAATACTATACCTGTTAATCAGGTTATTTTCAATCAAAATAGTTCTTTTATTCAGCTAATGTTTTGATCACTTCTTCTGAGTCTTCGATCACGCTTTCATTTTTGATCTTATCAACGATGTTTGTTAGCTGTCTATTTCTAGTAGTAGATACGGCCTCGTACTGTTTATTAGCGGATGCCAATCTGTCGCCGAGTACATCAACTGACTGTGAGTATTTTTGATATTCACTATCAAATCTTTGAATCAGTCCAATGATGTGTTGAAGATTTTCCTGGTAGCGAAAATTTGTATATGCCTGCTTAACCATTCGCAAAATGGCTGTAAAGCTAAATGGCCCCGCTAAGACGACTTTCTTACGCATCGCCTCTTCCCAAACATCGTTCATTTTGTCATAAATATAGCTAAAGATCATCTCATTTGGAATAAACAGAATGACGAAGTCGACGGTTTTATCTTCAGGGTTAATATATTCTCTGGTGCAAACCTGTTTGATCTTTTCTTTTACATCTTGTTTGAAGGCGGCGAAATGTTTTTTCTTTTCTGTATCATCCGTTGCTTCGATTGTCTTAACTAGCGACGAGAACGGGAATTTAACATCAATATTTATTTTTGTTTGATCTGGTAGGAATATTGTGAAGTCTGGTCTTGTATCTTGGTTCGTTTGCTTTTCATTTCGGCTATAATCCTGTCCTACGACAAAACCAGCCATCTTCAAAAGATCTTCGGCCACTTGCTCGCCAAAAGCGCCGCGCATCTGATTGTTTGACAAAAGACCTCTAAGCTTTTCGGTACTCGACTGCAGCCCTTCTGTAATTTTTTTATGATTCTGTAGCTCTTGTTGTAGGGCCGAAAAAGACTTTACCCTATCCTCATCACTTTGCTCTAAACGTTTCTCGTTCGTCTTTATGTCTTTGCGAATCTCATTAATAAGCTCGCCTATGACGTTCTTTTTTCCTTCAAGGTCGGTCTTGATTTCATTTTTTTGTGTCGCCAAGACTTCCTTTGCCATCATCAAGAATCGCTGACTGTTTTTGTCCAATGCTTCTGTTGAAAGTCTAGAAATTTTATCGGCTAGAACGTCGTCGTTTACAGAATTACTTTTGCTTTTTCGCGAAATAATAAAAGACACCAGAGCTCCTGCAAGCAGTGCCACTACGCCGACGATTATAAGAAGGAGGGTTTGATTAGCCATATACATTATTTATAATTCAATTGATATTTTACCGAACAATCATCGAACATGCAATAATTTATTTTGGCAATTTTTCTTTTGGTGATCTATTGCGGTATAATTTGTGCATGCATCGACTTTTAAGAAGTGCAGCTTTTAGAATTATTTTGGCAGTTGTTGTAAGTGTCGGCTTTCTTTGGCTCTCTTTTGCCGTTATTCTTTCCCTTGAGAGCAAAGCAATTTCTGACCGTAGGGCTAGTCAGGACAAATCGATTGCTTCCCTTTTGGCCCAAAACAATCAAAAAGCTGCAACTTTCAGTCCATCGACAAAAAACAATAAAGCGTCCGTAAGCCCAGTAACTAGTGGCTCCAAGACAGTCCAAGATTGTCAAAAGGTTACAAATACAGAACCTGACATGCCGGCTATTTCTGCCGATAAACCGGGGCTAAGTGAGAATACATCGTATAATTACTACTTGGTCTACGGATGGAGCCCAACCGATATTTATGCACAAACTCAAAAGTGCGGTCCCGATACTCCAGAGGGAATTTTTGAAGGATCAACCGATTATCGTTTACGTTGGTCTTACAAGTATATGTGGGACTCTGCGGAAAATTGCAAGATTTCATCCGTTGCAGTTGGGGCTAACATTAAAATTAATTTACCGAAATGGGAACGCCCGGAGGGCGTGGATCAATCTACGGTTGATTATTGGGAAACCAGTAGTACTAATTTGAAAAATCACGAAAATGTTCATCGACAGATCACAGTAGATGCTGCCGGAAAGATTTTAAAAAGCCTGCAGGACTTGCCTGAGCAAGATTGTCATCAAATCGAGCAAAGTGCAGAGAATATGGCAATGTCAATTTTTGACCAGATTCAAATTGATCAAAATAACTTTGACTCTGAAACGAATCACGGAGCTAACCAGACCTAAGTAAAGTACTAAAACCCAAACGATGTTTTGTTGTTAGCGATATGAGTGCCTGCGAGGGGGTCTTATTTAAATATTCCGACGACTGGGTACTTTGTTATTGACGGCAAATCGTGTCGACTAAAAAATTCTGATGTTAACTCTGTTCCCGCAATATGTGAGAAGTGATTGCCGTTTACAAAAACTTGAGTCATGTCGTAAACCTTGCCTTCTACGGCGACATAGGCACTTTGACCGTTTTGGCCGTTGTACCTAGAGAGCTCGGTAGCATCAAAGGTTTTTACCGTGGTTGTTGGATTATCAGCGGTTGTTGTTTTGGTAGTTAAAGACATTTCTTCGTTTGGAACGCTGCGGGTTGATTGTTTTTGGTAGAAACGCTCGACATAAATGAAGCCAGCCACAACTACTAGATAGAATGCGACTAAGAGGATTGTTGTAAGTAAATTTAAAATTTTCCAGCGCATAAAAGCTAGCCTTATGGCTAAACTGGAATGCATAACAAAAGCCAGCACAATAATCCAAGTCAACCAGCCAGTGTGAAGTTTAGCGGCTAGACTTGAGTCTATTATACCTTTGGTCATGCCAAACCCTGATACAAAATACAGCAAGACTCCTGCAAATAATATCCAGGCGAAGATTCTATCGATTTTGATTAACATTTTATTGTCCACGCCTATATTTTATCAGATTTATATCTTGGGTATGAAATTAGTTGTTTTTTTACAACGCTGTTTTTATTTGATAGCGTCGACGATTGCCCAAACGGCTAGAGTCCCAAACATAAGCCAGGATACAAAAATTATCCCAACTCTCAAAAGGCTTGGCTGATATTCTTTTGGAAGAGTTTTTTTGTTTAAAAAATATGTCAGGGCAACGTGAATAAACATAGCAAACGCATTAATTACTGCCCCGGTTACAACCAAACCTACGGGATCACTGTATCCGACAAGAAATATGATAATGCCCGCCAATATTTGAAACCATAGAATCAAAAAGTAAGTTTTCGAAAGATTCAGTTTGGATTTCAAAATGACAGCATTTTCCGAGATGATCCTACTGGTGGAATCTAGAATATTCAGTTGCGTAGCAAAAAGAACAACAGCGACAACAATTAAAAAGCTTGTCCCGATAAACGGCAAAACTGATTGACTGATTATCTTAGCCTCTGTGATTAAAAAGCCTATTCCTTGTTGTTGAACCGATCCGTTAACTGAAGAATACGCTAGCAGAGCCATCATCAAAATTATGATTGTTCCAGTTACCAAAAAAACCAAAAAATGTTCAAGGTTAATTAATTTCCACCATTTTTTGAAGATTGTATAATTTTCCCTATCCCCAAAATTTGCTTGATTTCCATAAATCTGTACATTCTGAGCCTTTCCAGCCAAGACACTCGATATCCCCTTAACTCCACGACACATCCCGTAGCCCTTTTCTTTAATATAAAAAGACTGTGCGAGATTTAAGTTGCCCCCGGCTCCCGCATACGCAATAGCCCCTAGCAATGTAAAAAGCGGAATACCTTTTGGAATTAAAAAATATCCATCGCCTATTCCCGCCAGACCTCTTGAAAGGGCAATATAGTCAACATTCTTTGCCACTAAAAATGTAATAATCGCAATTGCCGGAACACTCAAAAGAATAATAATTTTTTGAAACGACTCTACGGTTTTATATACTCTTGGACCAAGTGTCAAAACCAAGCCAATAATTATCAATAGTCCTATTGCAACGAGGTTGTAATTTTTTATCAAAAAAACATTGCAAATTACTTTGGCGCTCACTGCTATGATCCCAGGCCACATCCAGGCAATAAATGTTGAAAAAATAAACCAGATAGGAAGTTTTTTTGATTGTTTAGCAAATCCTGCAAAAATACTCTCGCCGTGTAAAAGTGAGTACCTTTCAATTTCAGTATTGATAAAGAATTGAAATGTTATTCCGACTACGGCTGCCCAGATTATTCCAAGTCCAAAATTAGAGACCAGGTAAGGCCATAATATCAACTCTCCTGACCCGAGGCCCAAGCCAAGCAAAACTACGCTTGGGCCAATCGCCTTTATAAGGCTCGGGGGTTGAGGAAGTCTACTGTTACTTGGGTTTACAACCACTTCAGTCCTATGGCCTTAAAGTTCCTGCAAAAACCTGCCACGCTAACAGTGATTTTGCTACAAGACTCAAAATAATATAAGCACGTTCGCCGTATAGGTAGTCTGCCCATTTTCCGACCTTCGAGTATTGCAGGACTTGGTTTATCGCAAAACTGTTAAAGAAGACAAAGATCGAAAAGTAGATCCAGTAGACGAAATCGGGCGCCTTATTTTCGCCACCACCAGCGCCAAACAAGTAAATAGCAACAGCTATCCATGGAATTATGCCCGCGATGCAACCGAAGTAGAATGAAGTCCAGTTTGTCTTTGTCGTAGACTGATTGTGCAGTTCCATCATCCAGCCAAATAAAATCATGCTGGCGTTTACTCCGACAAGTGCGATTAGAGTTGCGACATCGTAAACGCCAACCAACATCGCGATGATCATTATCATAACTGAAGAGCTGATTGAGTATTCGATCCAGCGGAAAAAGTTAATACCTTTAGTTAGATTTCGTGCATATATTTCGTAGATTCCAGGCAAACTGATCAGGAAATGAAAGAACGCTGATAGAAATAAGAAAAGCGCAACTAGCGTGCCGATTCTTAATTCAACAATTGTGTTAATCACTGGCTGCAAGGAGAACGTTTGTTCGTTGAAGTACAGAAAAGAACTATTTATTGGCAGTTTGAAATCTGTCGATAGAAGCAAAACTGCAACTCCCTGCGCGCCGTGCAGAAAACCCATAAAGACATTAAACCACCTTAATTTGGCGATTTTGTTTTCCATAAACCCCCTTTATTAGTAAGTTATAGATTTAGGAACTCAAGAAGCTTGTAGATAAGTACTGCTGGCCACACCAATGCTTTTAGAACTCCCAATACACCATTGCCAAATGTTGTTGCGTGCTGGATAAAATAAATCAGCGCACCAATAAATGCAAGACCATAAATTCCACCAGAAACGCCGCTATGTGTTCCGCCTCTTCTTGGCGAACAACACTCGACTTTAGATTTTTCTTCTGACATGTTCCCCCTTCTTTTTATTATAGATTAATTTAACTTTTCATTATTCTAGCACAAAACGATATTTAAAAGTTCATCTTTTATATATTGCAAGATTTGAAATCTTCTTTTCGAGACTGTCTTCATATTTGTTTATTTGGTTTAAACTAATAGATTCATTTGGCTTGTGGGCATTCTTGATATCACCCGCACCCAAAATTATGATATTTTTTGAAAATTTTCTATAAATACTCGCTTCAGTTGCATACGATACTCCAGGTGCTATTTCGATATTGCTTTCTTCGCATAATAATTTTATCTTTGCAGAACTGTAAAATGGTTGACACATAAAAATCTGCTTAATTGCCAATTTTGATTTTAAGCTTTTTGCATTTTTTTTAATTAGCTGCTCAAAGGTTTTGACTTGATTTGACTTACTAAATCTTATTTCTAGTGCAATCTTACATAGGTCGGCAATTTTATTTACTGAGTCCCCTCCTTCGATTTGACCAATGTTAAGCGTTGGCTTCGGGTTGTCGAATTGAGGTGAGATTGCTTTATTGGCAAATAATTCAAAATCATTCGCAAGGTTATTTAGAAACCTTGCGCTTTCTAGTGTTGCCGAAATTCCTTTATCCGGTTCGCTCCCGTGCGCAGTTCTGCCCTTAAGGATGATTTCATAGCTCGCCACTCCCTTGGTTGCCAGTATCGCTTTGCCCTGTGTTGGTTCGCCTATTATCACGATGTCATCTTTTGAGATCTGATTGTTGCTGATTAGATTGGCTCCAGCAAAGTCCGTTTCTTCATTAAAAGTTAATAGCACCGCCAGGTTTTTAGCCGTTATCTTTTTGCACAATTCAAGCGTTATTGCGATTTGATTCTTCATGTCGCAAACCCCTAGTCCTATCAGACGGTTTCTTTTTCGTCCTAATTTGTAGGGATTTGTTTTCCAGTCTTTTGATGGGCCTACTGTGTCGGTGTGAGAGGCAAAAATTATTTTAGGGCCATTTAGATTACGATAGGCAAAAAGATTTGCCATATCTCCAGATTTAAATATTTTTGTTTTGAACCCATAATCTTTAAGAATCTCTTTGACATATTTAATAAGAGCCATATTGGATTGGCCTGGGGTTGTGTTAAAACTAACCAGTTGTTTTAAGATATTTATGTTCATACTTAATATTTTAGTCTAGCGGGGGTTTGTTTGCACAAACCCCCGCCGGTGTGTTGTTCTTTGAGGCTACCCCCTCTTGAAGTAGGTGCGACTTGCGTGCTTATTGTCACGCACATTGGTGTTGACGAACCCCTTATTCTGGTAGACGTGGATGGCGGGGTTTGCCTCTGCGTCGGTGCGAAGCAGAAGTTGTACGGACAGGGCGGGCTCTTCTGGGCCCTTATGCATCCCTTCGGCGCAAAGCATATGGGTAAGATGTGATCCAATCCCCTGCCCCCTTTCTGACGGGTCAACGAAGAGTTCGTCGACATAGAAGACCGGACGGGACCAATCTATACGGTGCCCGAGGTCCGTGCCCGAGGACTCGACCTCGAACTCGTCGTGGTCGATCAGAAATCCCCCGCTGGCGCCGAGCACCTTGCCGTGTCGGGTAGCGATCAGCAAAACGCCATTGTCGTGTTCTAGGATCGTGTTCAGGATGGACACGGCCTCTTCCACCTCGAAACTCTCGTTCCAGGGCTCCTCGCCAAAGACCGTGCAAAACAGCTGCGCGGTTGCCAAGATGTCGCCCTGGTCTGGGTTGCGGATGATGGAGTATGGCGCAGTCGCCTTTTGGTTGAAACGAGAGGTCTGGCCGTCAAAGCACATATAGTGGCAGTGGCAGTTCGGGAATGACCCAAACTCGCCGCAGGCCTTGCAGAGCTCCTGGGCGCTTTGCGGCATCTGCGCCTTGGGCAGTTCGCGAAACCCGATTTTGTGGAAGAGTTGGGTCGAGGCCTCGTTGGTGAAGGCGACGGTCTTCTTCTCGGGGTTCCACGATTGCTGCGTCGCTTCCCAGACTGTCTCGCTTGCGAGGTGCTGGTGGCGATAGGCGGGGTCGGTGACGACGGAGCCGATCTCAATCTGCTCGTCCTCGTAGACAGCGGCGAAGGAAACAGCCTGGCCATCACGGTAGAGCATGAAACCCTTGCACGCTTCCATTAGTTCCTCAACCTCGTCGGGAGTCTTAGGCAACATCAGGCCTTTTTCTGCGGCTTCAGCAATGAAGCCGGCGATACGTTTGCAACCAGTCGCTTTCATGTTTCTCCTCCTGGGACAAGTATTTTACAGCGCTAACCAAGGACCGTACTGCTTCGGCTTTCACCTCCTCTTGACGAATTTGGATCTGTTTTCTCAAAGAACAAAAAAACGCAGCTTGTGAGCTGCTTCTTAGTGAAAAATATTAAGATTAATTTTTATACAACAAGTAAGCAGCGCGCAATGTGCCTGCTATAATGCCTTACCAAAATTATGCTACTTATTGTTTTCATCACAAATATATTATTACAGTTTAATGATCTTGTCAACCTACCCAAGTATCACTAACAAAAAGTTAAAATATAAAATAGTTAAATAAATAGCCGACAATTATAATCCCAACTGTAACTGTAAGAATAAAGAATAGTAATAATTGCCATCGAAGGACTTTTTTTAATATCATGAATTCCGGAAAAGACAGTCCTGTCACAGCCATCATAAAAGCTAAGACCGTCCCAATCGCAACACCTTTTTCAGTTAAAACAGAGATTAATGGAACTATTCCGGCGGCATTTGAGTAAAGCGGAACGCCAAGAAGGACTGCGACCGGTACAGCATACCAATGCTCCCGTGACGCGATTGAGGCAAGATAGCCAACCGGTACATAGCCATGAAGTGCTGCCCCAAGCGCTATCCCGACTATTACATAGAGCCATACGTTTTTAATAATATTTACAGTGTATTTCTTGGCGTAGATTAATCTTGTTTTAAATGGCATTAAGCCTGTTTTATGCGCAATCTCTTTTGTTTTAATATCGATAATCCACTTTTGTGCCCCGATCTTACCCAAAAACAAACCGCCAATAATCGCTATTAGCAGTCCAAACCCGGCGTATAACGCGGCGACCTTTATTCCAAACATACCAAACAGTAACGCTAGAGCAATTTCGTTAACCATTGGCGAGGCGATTAAAAATGAAAAAGTTGCGCCAACTGGGACACCAGCTTCAATAAAGCCCAAAAACAGCGGAATAGCTGAGCAGGTACAAAATGGGGTAAAAACACCAATTAGAGCCGCTAAAGCCGATGACCACACTACGTTTCTGCCAGCTAAAATTTTCCTTATTCTGTCTGGAGGCAGAAACGATCTTAGAATCGCAACTACAAAGACGATTACTGCAAGAAGTAACATTATTTTGATTACATCCGCAATAAAGAAATTCAAAGAGCTCGCTAGTTCTGTGTCTTGAGCGATATTGAATAAATTGAACGTAATTAGCTGTGCAAATTTGTCTAACATACTTTTGGAGTCTAACAAAAACACCCTACTATCTCAATTCAAGCAGGGTGTTTTTCTTTTCTTGTAATTACTCTGTTGTTTGACCGTCAAACTCTGGTCCGTCGGCCGTGGCCTCTTCTTTTGTCTTACGGACGATACCGTCCTTGTGGTGGGCTGGCGAATAGATTGTGTAAAGCTTTAGGTCGTCCGTTTCGGAGGTGTTAATGATATTGTGCTGTGCCCCCGATGGAACGACAATCGCGGATCCGTCGGCGAGATCATATTCATTGCCATCAATGATACATTTACCCTCGCCCTTTTCGAAGCGGAAAAACTGGTCATTGTCTTCGTGGACTTCCATGCCGATCTCTTCCTTCGGCTTTAAGCTCATTAAAACGAGCTGGCTATGCTTACCCGTGTATAAAACTTTTCTGAAATTGTCGTTCTCCACGGTTTCTTTTTCGATATTCGCGCTAAATCCCTTCATATATCTCCTTTATCTCGAGCTAGTCGAGTGGTTATCTCGAGCTAGTCGAGAGGTTATCTCGACAAAATCGAGAGATTTATTATTTAATTCAATATATTCCAACCAGTTCTTGATATCAATGTATAATCTACTTAATTCCCTATAAAGGAATCTCGAAAACTTTGATTTTTGACTTTTGTCCGCTGACCAATCCGATAGAGGTTTTTGGCACATCAAAATATTCCGCTAGGGTCTTTATTATAGCGACATTGGCTTGCCCACCTTCTGGTTGTTTGTGAACCCAGAGCCGATATTCGACGTCGGAGATTTTCTCGATTTTTTGTGTCTTTGCACCAGTTTTTGCTAAGACGGTTATTTTCATAAGAAACTATCTTGTTTTGGTTGACTCGGTGACTGCGTCGTAGCATTCGCTAACTACCGTATTTGGAACATTGTATTGATCCATCAAAGCGCAATCGATTGTTCCATTGCCGTCGGCGATAACCTTCCAGTGATCCCCTTCTTCAACTGCTACAAACCATCCCCCGCTTTGTTCGCTAGTAACAGTCACCATGCCATAGGCGGCCGATTCTGATTTTTTGGAAATTGTTATTGTGAGGTTTGAGCTGTTTTCCGATAACTTAGAGGCTAACGCTTCAGTAATTAACTGCTCGTCGGTTTTGGTTGGGGCGACTGTTGGGGAGGCCGCCTGAACGACTTGTGACTTTATTGGTGTTTTTGAAATAATCGGACTTACACTCGCAGTTGCTGTCGCTGTGACTGAGGGTGCGGGTTTCTGCGTGTTCTTAATAGCTTTGTTCTGGAAGTACAGGCCTATCAGCATGCCAATTATAATCACACCAAGAACAATTGGCAAAATTATTAGTAGTTTATTTTTATTCATACCCCTCCTATTATTTGTTTGATTATACCTTTAAATGGACCCAAAATCTATTTAAGAAGAATAGTTTTAATGTTGTCCCAATTGCCAAACACAAGGACAATCAAAGCAATATTTATAATGGGAAAAATAATCAAATTTTCAAACCACTCGCCTGTTTGAATCCTAATGCCTTCAAGCGGTTTTGGTGGAATTCCAAAATTACGATGCCATGGATAAAGTATAGGAATTCCTTCAACTGTAAACGAATCAGCCAAAAGATGACTGGCGTAGCTTATGACCATAACGGTCAGTACCACCGTCGTATCGATCCCCCAGTAACTTGGGAATGTTTGAAGAATTAAGAAGATAAGAAAGTTAAATACGATTAGCCCTAAAAGAGAGTGCGAAAGGTGTCTGTGTCGTAGCAGCGCACCTGGAACTTTTCCAATAGTATGTCCAAACGGCAAGCTATCCCAGATATCAGACACCGGCTGATCAATGTCGGGCAAAAGCGAGCCAAAGTATGATCCGACGACGACTGCCCCAAAAGTTGCAGGTGAGTATTGGTGGACGGTTGTTGCGAAATAGTAACTAAGGCCAGCTGTAATTCCAAATATGCGATGTGTTTTTCCAGTCATGCCAACATTATATCATTAGGGCAAAGCTTGATATCTGGCAGTGATGATTTTAAGCGCGAATAGATTATTTTTTTCTAGGTTTCTTTCTAGAGTAAAAAGAAACCAAGTAATCAGATATCCATATAGTTGGATAGATCGCAATAAAAAAGACGCCAATGTTTAAAAGGTAGTCGGCAATCTGGCGAATAATAGATCGGGTCACGATTATGTCGGCGTAAATTGGAATAAAATTAAAACAATAAACAACTATCACAAGTGATATCGATGCTGCCCAGATTGCTCTTTTTGCTGATATAAATTTCATAGTTATCTTTATTGTTACATTCTACTACAAAAGTACGGCGGGCGCCCCATAGTGGGGCGCCCTTAAAGCGATTTGCGGTAGAGCTTGGCTCTACCCGTTACTCTTGGCCAGCTTGGACCAGCGCTTGTCCAGCTCGTTCACGACCGGGTTCTTGGCGCACCCGAGGTATGGGACGTCCATAGCGACGATCATCTCGCCAACCGAGCCCCGAAACGACCGGCGCTTGTGCAGGTTAATGACCTCGCCGACGACTTCGTTGGTGTCGAGTCGCCTCAGCTGCCAGTTGCCAGTGGCACGGTCCTCTCGCCACTGGCAGTATACGCCGCAAATGCGCGGCGCATTCGATCCGCGCGACCTCGTAATCGACATGTTCTCACCTCGCTGAAGGGTTCTAGGCTAACACAAAACTACCAGAATATTTTTAAAATTACACCCAGAGAGTCTGTCTTATCTTACGAAAGTAAGGGCGAAGCCCTTTTTATCTCCCCTACCGGTTCGGCCAATGCGATGAATATAATCATCGTAGGTTTGGGGAAGCGTGTAGTTAATAACGTGCGTGACGTTATTGATATCAAGTCCTCTGGCCGCAACATCTGTTGCGACAAGAATTTGAAGTTCGTTTTGTTTAAATTGCAAGAGTGCCTTTTGTCTTTGAGTTTGTCGTTTGTTTCCGTGGATTGAGTCTGCTTTAAATCCGTCTCGCACTAAATCACCAGCTAGTTTTTCGACTCCCCTTTTCGTTTCGGAAAAGATCAAGACCTTTCGCAATTGATCGGTGATGAGTAGCTCTTTGAGGCGGTCAAATTTTTGATCATCGCAAACGCGAACAATATCTTGATCGACATTCTTGGCTGTGTCGCCGGTAGAAACCTGAATGGTTACCGGGTTAAGCAAGAATTGATTTACCAAAATTTTAATTTTTGGTGGCAAAGTTGCCGAGAAAAATAATGATTGTCGCTCGGAGGGCATTTGACTTAAAACTCTAGTTATTTCGCCCACAAAGCCCATGTCGAGCATTCGATCGATCTCGTCCAAAACTACAAATCTAAAAATGGAAAAGTCGATAACTTTTCGATCTTCAAGATCTTTGAGTCTTCCCGGAGTTCCAATCACAAAATTAGGACGTCTCTGCAGAATTGAGATTTGACGGCCAATCGGCGTTCCGCCAACACAAATTGCGCTGTAAAGACCCATGCCAGACGAAAACTTTCTAAACTCCTCGTCAATTTGCTGAGCCAGCTCGCGCGTCGGCGCGATTATCAAAACTTTTTTTGATCTGTCGGCAAAACATTTTTCAATCAATGGCAGCAAAAAGGCCGCTGTTTTTCCGGTTCCGGTGTTTGCCAGCCCAATTAAATCCCTGCCCTCTAGGATTGGCTTAATTGATTGGTCTTGAATGGGAGTTGGCGTAGCATAATTTCTGCTTGCCAAGTTTCTGCTTAGCATTGGGCAAAAATTAAAACTTAAAAAAGTATTTTCAATTCGAACTTCTTGAACGGGTGGTTGGTTGCAAGATTTTTTTACAAACTTAGATTCATCAATTTTCTCCCCGCGCATTTTCGTAGGAGCTCTATTTCCTCTAAATCCGCCATAGCTTGGTCTTTGATTATTATTACGACTAAAACCACTACTACTAAATCTTTTGGATCTATTTTGGTTATACATTTAATTTTCCTGTCCCTTAGGGACTTAATTAATATTTCGATATAGCTCTGTAGAACGTCGAAATATTAATTCGGAAATCTATAGAACAATCCTCGAAGTATTTATCATAGCAGTAATGTCTTCGAATGTCAATCCGACAAGGCTATTTTCCCTTCACCATCGTTTTTAAACCTTCAATAAATCTGCTTTCTGACCAAGCTACTTAAATATAGATCATTGCTCAGGTTAATTAACCCTACTCCTGAATCAGGTAAATAGATAGGGTAAGGGTTAAGAATAAATTCCCAATTTTAATTCCCTTGAATCTCGCTTTGGTTGCCTTCGACGGTTTGGCCACTTGGACCGCTCTGATTTCCCTCGATAACCTGTCCGCTAGTTTGGTTTGTAGCATCTCCAGTTGAATTTCCCTCAATAACTTGAGAGCTGGTGCTGTTTGTAGCATCACCAGTACTGCTGGTTCCTGGTGCATAGACTCTTTGAGCATTGTCAATTGATGCTCCTGTGCCGCTGGTTCCCGGAGCATACTTTTCCCCCGAGGTTCCCGGAGCATAAGTCCAACCTGCAGGGGGGCCGGAGGCGGTTGTACCTGGTGCGTACCACACCTGCTCTATCTCTTGTTTTGCTACGTTCGCTTCACTTTCTCCTTGAGTATTAAGTATTGTATTTTCCATATTCGTGGCTACATTCTTTTGAATTTTAACTATATTGCCTTGTAGTTCGGCATTCTCAAGGGTCAACTGTAGCTTTGTCATTGTCCGCTGTTGCTCGAGGGTTCTTTCGCGAACCTTATTTAATAAAGCCTCGTCATTAGCATTTTTGGCGTAGTTATAGGAAAGATTGCGTTGATTCTCATACCGAGATAATATTTGATCCATCGCATCGTTGTTGGCAACGGAATAGGCGTAGTTGAGCTCTTCCATTCTCTTTTGAGTGAAACCATCCAAGACAGATGCTTTCGAAGTTTTTTTATAGGTTGAAAGATTGAGCGATAAAAACTCCTTAACCTTGACCCAACTATATGAACTCGCTGTCGGCAGGGATGTTTTTGACGCCTGTTCTTCCGCGGATGACTTAGGTGAAATTGTCAATACTAATATTAAAACAAGTAGAAGATATTTTATTCTCATCCCTCTCCTTTGTTAAATTATTTAACACAATCGAATTATAGCACTTTGAGTCATGGTTTGTACGAAAAGCATGTCTATTATTGATTTAGGCAAATAACTTTGATATATTATTTCTAATGAAAAAGATGAGTCAGATTATTAATAATTGGGAAGGCGCCATTTAACGGGCAGTCTTTTATTGTTGAAAAAATAAGTTGCCCGAAAAGGGCATTTTTTTATGACTAAGTTTTTATATAAATCAAGAAGTATATTTTTCTGGCGCCACCAGCTTGTTTTCGGTGTCAATAAATAATTAATATAATAAAAATGAAAAACAACAAACAATACTTTGGTGAATATGGCGGTCAGTTCGTACCCGATAAATTAGAAGCTGCTCTTAAGGAAGTGGAAAAAGCCTATAAAATCGTGATGAAGGATAAATCGTTTATGGATGAATACAACGATCTTTTAGAGCATTATGTAGGTCGACCCTCGCCGATATATTTTGCGAAAAACCTAACAAACAAGGTTGGCGGAGCAAAAATTTATCTAAAGCGAGAGGATCTTAATCATACGGGCGCACACAAGATCAATCACTGTCTCGGCGAGGCTTTACTAGCAAGGAGAATGGGTAAGAAGAAACTATTAGCCGAAACTGGTGCGGGTCAGCACGGAGTGGCTCTTGCAACCGCTGCGGCTCTAGTTGGTTTGAAGTGCGAAATCCATATGGGTTCGATCGATATTGCCAAACAGCACCCAAATGTCATAAGGATGAAACTGCTCGGAGCAAAAATTGTCGAAGTCAATTCTGGCGGGCGATGTTTAAAGGATGCGGTCGACAGTGCCTTTGATGAGTATATGAGAAATTATAGAGATACGTTCTTTGCGATTGGTTCTGTCGTTGGCCCATATCCCTATCCGATGATGGTTCGAGATTTTCAGTCAATAGTTGGTAAGGAAGCAAAAAAGCAGTTCCGAAAGATGACGGGAAAATTACCAGATTATCTAGTTGCGTGTGTCGGAGGTGGTTCAAATGCCATAGGGCTTTTTCATGCATTTTTAAAAGATGAAAAAGTTAAAATGATTGGTGTTGAGCCCGCAGGCAAAAGCTTCAAGGATGGTGATCATGCCGCGACGTTAACGCTTGGAACCAAGGGAGTTTTACATGGTATGTTTACGTACGTTTTACAGGATAAGAATGGCAATCCGTCGCCGGTCCATTCTATTGCTTCCGGACTGGATTATCCTGGAGTTGGACCAAACCATTCATTTCTTAAGGATATTGGGCGAGTTAAATATACGACAGCTAATGACAAAGAAGCTCTTGGGGCATTTCTTGAAATGTCAAAAGTTGAAGGTATTATTCCAGCGCTTGAGAGCGCACACGCAATTGCATATGCAACAAAGCTAGCTAAAAAAATTCCAGCTTCATCGACAATCTTGGTCAACCTTTCGGGCCGTGGCGATAAAGATATCGATTATGTAGAGGGTCTTATAGGTTTGTAGATTTTACGAACCAAAGCAAAAAGACCCCTTGGGGGTCTTTTTGCACTTAAAACAAGAAAGCCCTATTCCTTGATTGCTTTTTTGACCTGATCGTAGTTACTATCAAGTTTTTTCTTGATATCTTTGGCGTCTTCGGCTGAGATCTTTTTTTCTAGTTCGTAAACTTTGACGACTTTCTCGACAACCTCGTTATACGCTTCCTTGGTTAGTTTCTTAACCTTTGAAAGTTCGTTAGCAATTTTGTCCTTCATCTCGCCGAGATACTTTGCAATATCGGCTCTTGTTTCTTTGCCCGATTTTGGCGCCAATAGTATTCCTGCAATTGCGCCTGCCAATAAACCAGCAGATGCACCAATTATAATGCCCTTTGTTCCTTTATCCATTTTTTCTTCCTTTCTTATTATTTTTTATTAATTCGATTATTTGAGTAATGATTTTGCGCACAAATTCAAAAGTAAAGATGCTGTTTTTGAATGTTTCAAGCGAATCAATAGTTCGATCGACAAATTCTTTCACATTGCCAGTTGTTTCAATGGCAATATCAGAAAGGTCAATAAGTTTTGCGATCAGCCGATTAATCTGGGTACGCAGGATTATTGCCCAGACGAAGAAAGTTACCATTACAATAGTTCCAACGATGCAGAAAACGCTAACTGAGATTTGAAAAAAATCGTTTAGATTCATCTGCTTACCTCTACAATTACTTTACTCCTGTTAGCAAGGCTATGCAAGGGTAAAAACACTAATTTTATACAAAAACTGGATTCGTTGCCGAACCCAGTTTAATTGCATCTATTAGGATTGATCTAATTCTTGTCGTATTTCTCGACAAACGCTTTGATGGCGTCGATGTTTTCAATAACGAGCTTCGCTTTTTTAACTCCAAATTGGAATGGATACTTATCTTCCTCGTCGTTTTTCAAAACGATCATTTTGTTACCCTTGAATTCTGATTCTTCTACGATTGCCATATGCCACTCCTTTATCTCGAGCAAAGCCGAGAGATTATCTCGAACGTGTCGAGAGATTTCCCCGAACTGGTCGAGAGATTAATTTATCTAATCTATTTTACCAGAGATGCGCTTTGACCGGCAATATAGCCTGTTGACCATGCCCATTGCAGGTTGAATCCGCCGGAGTCACCATCGACATCCATAACTTCGCCGGCAAAATACAACCCTTTTATTTTCTTTGACTCCAAAGTTTCTACGTCAATTTCATCAGTTGACACTCCCCCTCTGGTTACTTGCGCTTCTTTTAGCGGACGCAGTTTTGAAATATTTAAAGTTAAAGATTTAAGATTTTTGACGATTCTATTTCTCTGCTCTTTAGATATAATGGCGGTTTTGGTTTCTGCGTCTATATCTGACTGGCTTAAAACAGTTGTAATTAATTTTGCCGGCAATAATCCGACTAGTGCGTTTTTTACAACCTTTGAGCCTGAAGCGTTAAATATTTTAGAAATGACTGCGTCCAATTCGCTCGCGCTTTGATCGGCCATAAAATCAAGCTCGACTTTTACATTATTATCATTAACAAAAGGCGCCACAAATCTTGCCTGCGACATTATGGCGGGACCGGAAAGCCCAAAATGAGTAAAAATCAAATCGCCCGATCTTTTGGAAATTATTTTGTCATCAACAAAGAAGTTAGCTGTTGCTTCTACTTTTAGACCCTGTAGGTCCCTGACCCAGCTTTCCTTGGTTTCAAGGGCAACCAGAGCGGCGTAAATATCCACAACCCTGTGGCCCAGGTTTTTTACCCAGAAATGTCCGTCACCCGATGAGCCAAATTGATGGGCTGCCTTTCCACCAGTGGTTAAGATAAGCTTATCGCTGTTTATTATCGAAGCATCCAAAAGTGTAATCTCCCACCCTGATTTATTTTCAATTTTCTTGACTTCAGCATTTAATTTTACTTCAACTTTTAGTCTCGTAAGTTCGTGTTTTAGGATATCAACTACACTTGTCGCTTGATTAGTTCGTGGAAACATTCGTCCCCTATCTTCTTCTTTTAGAATTAATCCGAGTGCCTCAAAGTAGTTGATTGTTTTAAATTGATCAAATTGGGACAAGACTGATCCGATAAATCCAGGATTTGCACCATGATAATTTTTTACGGCAGTTAATTTATTGGTAATATTGCATCGGCCGTTGCCGGTCGCTAATATTTTTCGTCCGATTGCGTCGTTTTTTTCAATCAAAATTACGCTGGCGCCGTTTTGTCTTGCGCTTATGGCGGCCATGATGCCGCTTGGTCCTGCTCCGATTATTGCAATGTCGTATTTCATATTTCTTGGCAGATTATACCTTATTTTTTGCAAATAATAAACCTATCTTGCCTAATATTTCGTCTATATTTTTTGCAGGTTCGGCAAAGCTAGTTGATTGTTATTTTGCAGTGTGTATAATACAGCGTGTAGCAAGGAGAAATAATAAAGGCGGTTTGCCGATGGAATGCAAACCTAACCTAAAGAAAGGAAGCCATCATGTCAGACGAAGCAATAGTAGAAGGTCACTGTATGAAGTGCAAAGAGAAGAGAGAGATGAAGGATTGTGAAGAAGTCGAGATGAAAAATGGCCGTAAAGCCATGAAGGGCGTTTGCGCACAGTGTGGCTGCAAAATGTTCAAAATCCTCGGAACCAAAAAGGCCGAGTAAACTTAAAAATATACAAAAAACGCCCTGTCTTTGACGGGCGTTTTTTGATTTAAGCTAAAGATTGCCTAGATCCAAATACTCGTTAAACTTTATTTGTTTTACAAAATCAGGCATGTGAGAAACCATAATCATCGCGCCTTCATATGAATTGACGGCTTTTGCAATAATCGGCAAATGTCGAAAGTTAATATGATTAGTTGGCTCATCTAAGATTAAAAGGCCAGGCTGCATCAGAACTAATCTGGCAAAGGCCAATAATCCCTTTTGACCTTCTGATAAATCCCCTACTTTGTGGCCCATTAGGTCGCCTGTCAGCAAAAAACCAGCCGCAACCGAACGCATTGTCTGTGTGTCCATGCTTTCGTGCATTGCGCCAGAGAGTGACTCAAAAACTGTTTGGTCAAAATTCAAATTTGAAAAATCTTGGCTGTAATAACCGACACAAACATCGTCTAGGATTTGCGCTCCTTGATTGTTGGTGCTTACCAGCGATCTTAAAAATGTACTTTTACCAATTCCGTTTGGTCCGGTTACAAGTAAATGACTTTCCTTGCGAAGCAGAATATTTACTTGTTTTTCCATTGGCTCATGATCGCGAATGACTTTAACGGAATTTACTTGGACGATTTTACCAACAATCTCTTGAGTCGGAATTGTAAATTCGCGAATCGATTTATCTTCGCGTCTAACATCCACCATGTCTTCCTCTAACTCGGCCGTTTCCTCTTTCAATTTCTTCGCCAAACGTCGCATCTTACCGCCTTTATTGGCAAAAAAGTTTACCTTTTCTTTTCGATCAATTATCGATTTTTTTAAAAGTGCATTTTTCTTTTGTTCGCGCTCTACCCTTTTGGTTATTTCTTCTACTACCGTATTATAATCGCCGACATATATCTCGGTTTTATGTGTGAAATTATCTAAATAAATAACTCCCTGTGTGAAGCTATTCAAAAAATCCGCATCATGCGAAATAACGATAACCGTTTTTTCATACATAACTAAAAACATGACCAAGTGATCAATGCCTGCCTGGTCGAGGTTATTTGTCGGCTCGTCTAAAAGCAAAATATCGGAATCTTGAATCAGCGCGAACGCTAATAGCAGCCTTGCCTGTTGTCCACCAGATAAATCACCGATTCTTCGCTCAAGCGGAACATCAAGATTGACCGCCTTCATCACTTCGTTGATTTTGTTGTCCAAATTCCTAGGGACATCCTCAAAAGCTTTGGCAAAATATCGTGTGACGTTTAAGTCAAGATCCTCGCGCGCCATAACCTGTTTAGCGGTGGCAATGGTACTACCTTCGTCAATTGATATTCGTCCGCCTTTTGGTTGAAGTTCGCCGGTTATCAAATTAAAAATCGAGCTCTTGCCCGCTCCGTTTTGCCCCATTAATGTTATTTTGGCGCCTCGGCGCACGCTAAACGAAGC
>Ga0247841_10001977_pt1 | contig 42973 bp, 48 predicted proteins | sample LaCruzMarch2015__2_FD_192410 | JGI IMG/M metagenome (GOLD analysis project Ga0247841, IMG submission 192410) | Freshwater microbial communities from meromictic Lake La Cruz, Castile-La Mancha, Spain - LaCruzMarch2015_18m | ecosystem: Environmental > Aquatic > Freshwater > Lake | place: Spain...
AAACCTCCTCCACCTCCAGCAAACCAACCAGCAGGACTTCCACCAACACTTGCAAACTGAGAATATTGTACTCCAATTCCTCCATTTCCTACCCATGACAGACTGCTGCCTCCACCACTGCCAGTTGCAGTTCCACCAGCTCCTCCACCCCCACCACCTTCATTGGTGCCATCCCCATATCCGCCAGCATATCCTTGCCCTTCTATTCCAATACCTCCAGTGCCATCAAATACTGTACCTCCTCCAGAACCGCCTCCTCGTCCGACATAGTAATTAGGGTCGGGATTAGGATAGTTAACAAAACCTCCTCCACCCCCACCACCAACAGCAATAATATTTACAAATGAAGAATTTGCACCATTACCACCTTGACCATTGGTAGTCATTCTTGGTGCGCCTACTCCAATAGTTACATTATAATTTCCAGCAGATACAGGATAATTTGAATTATAAATTAAACCACCAGCTCCCCCTCCTCCACCAACCCATGTTCCTCCTGCTCCACCACCAGCAACAACTAAAACTTCAACATTACAATTATTTGTAACATTAAATGTTCCATTTGAAGTGAATTTATGAATCTTATAATTTCCAACTTGAGTTATTGTTCCGCCAGTAGCTGTGCAGATTCCTAATGATTCTTCACCAAGTATCGTAACATTACTAGAATTAACTTCATTTCCTGCTGATAAATAATCAAAAGGAGTTACTCCAACTTTCCAAACATCGTTATCCTCAGTAAGATTAGAATCAAGAACATTTCCTCCATATTTGCTTCCATCATAAAGCTGTTTTATTTCTGAATCTTTAAGAGAACGGTTGAAAATCATTACTTCATCTATAGAACCTTGGAAATATCTATCATCATCTTGACCAGGAGCATCTGCACCAATTTTAAGCGTAGCTGTTTGCGAAATTGAACCAGACATGTTATCACTACCATCGTATCTATTTATAGCATCCACATATAGATGTATTCCTTCTCCTGACTTCCAATTACATACAACATGATACCAAGTATCAGCTGAAGCAATATTTGGCGTTAATGAATTTATGTAATAAGTTCCATTTCCTATATCGCATCTAAATCCATTAGAATTAGATAATTGTATACCATAGAGGCTATAAGAACCCCAAGTCTCGCTATAAGCAATACTATCCCAAACTGAGAATGCACTAGGATTAGCCCATGCAGAAATGGTAATTTCATTCCAACCGCTAGCGAAATTTGTTGATGTAGTTTGGATATAATCATCTCCATAGAATCTATATCCATTTCCAACTTTTCCATTTGTATCATTATTGACTAGTGTTCCTACTATAGTTCCATCATTACTTCCAAAATAATCTTTTGTATCATTATTCAAAGGCCAATAAGAAACCAATCCGTTTGTGATAAGAGTTGTAGCATTCAAAGTATTATTTTTATACCAATTATAAGCTAAAGTTATATTATCTCCGTCTGTATCTGAAGCAGAAATAGTTGCAGTTAAATTTTCGTTCGTATCATTTATCAAAGGATTTGTTGTTGTTAGGTTTACTGCAACTGTTGGAACAGCCATTATTCCAAATCCGCTTTCATTCAAAACAACTATGTTTGTATTATTGATATTTTCTCCAACATCATAATCAATCCTATCAACATTTAGATTTCCTTCAACAACAAATTCTAGATCATAAGAACTTGAATCATATCCTGTCAACAAACAGGTATCAATACATTTGTTTTCAAAATTAATAATATCAATAAAATTAGCATCTAATTCTTTAACTTCAGAATTAAATATTTTTACATCTAATTCAGAAATGTTTACATCATAATAAACAATTTGAGCTCTAATTTTATTTTGAGAACCAGCCCCATATTTTTCTTTGTTCAAATAAAATGTGTCATTCCAATCTCCATTGTTTTCTAAGCCCAAGAAAGTGCAGCATGCATAATTTCCGTAACATAAATTATTTTCACTGTTATCATCAATATTTTCAACTGTATATTTTGTGCATACTTTATCTTCATAAGCATCAAAATCAAACGTTGCACCAACATTAAAATCAACAACACCCTCAAGGGAAACATTTCCGTCATTATTGTTATCATATCCTTCTTCATCGCCATAACTAAAACCTAAACTAATCTCTCCTGAACCAGATGAAATAGTAGAAGCAGGAATATTTGATTCTAAACCATATCCATAAACAAGCTTATCAAAAAGATAGACTGAAAAAGAATCTCCTGAAAAAGATCCTGTCAAAGCTAAAGAATTCAGATTTCCTTGTGAAGAAGGATTCCAGGTATAGTTCATATCTTCAGAAACAGTTATGCCGACTGGATCAGAATATACTATAAATCCGGTTATGCCCCCTTTCATAAAGAATACTAAACTTAAAAGAGCTAAAACTATAAAACATCCAAAAAGATAATTTTTAAAAAGTTTTTCTCTTTTCATAGTTTTCCCTCTGAAAACAGTTTGACTTTGATATAAGAGGATACAGAAATGCCTAGTCTTTTTGCTAATTTCTCTACTTTTTTCTTTTCTACATCGTCCAGATAAACATGGACCATGTTCTTTTCAGTCGGCATAAGTAATACTACTGTAATACTACCTTTATTTATAAAGCTTTTGGTTGAGCTATTCAAAACCAAAAGTTAGGAATGAAGTGACTAAATTTTCCATAAAAAACAACCCAAAACCATATAAATCAAGAAATAATACCTATAAAGGGGGAAATATGAGATTTGCACATCTAGCTGATTGCCATATAGGTTCTTGGAGAGATCCAAAACTTAATGATATTGCAACAAAAGCATTTACAAAAGCAGTAGATCTATGTATAGATAAAAAAGTAGATTTTATCATAATTGCAGGAGACTTATTTAATACTTCTTTGCCCTCTATCCATCATCTAAAGCAGGTAACTAAAAAATTAAAGCAGCTAAAAGATGAAAATATTCCTGTTTATATTGTAGCTGGTTCTCATGACTTCTCAGCTTCTGGAAAAACAATGTTAGATGTATTAGAAAATGCAGGTCTTATGATAAATGTTGCAAAAGGCGAAGAAAAAGAAGGAAAAATAAATCTAAAATTTACAATAGATACAAAAACAGGAGCAAAAATTACAGGATTATTAGGCAAAAAAGGTATGCTTGAAAAGACTTATTATGAATCCTTAAATAAAGCGCCTTTAGAAAACGAAAAAGGATATAAGATATTTATTTTTCATTCTTTATTGTCTGAATTCAAGCCCAAAGAATTTGAAAAGATTGATGCTCATCCATTAAGTTTCTTGCCAAAAAATTTCAATTATTATGCAGGAGGCCATCCTCATTTTGTTTTTCAGACAAAAGAAAAAGATTATGGGATAATCGCTTATCCAGGACCTTTATTCCCAAATAATTTTAGAGAACTGGAAAATCTGCAAAAAGGAGGTTTCTATATAATAGAAAATGATATCTTAGAATGGAATCCTATCTTGATACATAATGTTTTTTCAATACGTATCGATGCAGACCATAAAACACCAGAACATATACAAAAAGATATAGAAGAAAATATACATAATCAGGAATTTAATAATACGATAATAACTCTGAGAATAGAAGGCACATTAGGTTCTGGAAAAATTTCAGATATCAATTTTAAATCAATTTTTCAGTCATTATACAGCAAATCTGCTTATTTTGTCTTGAAAAATACAGCAAATCTCAAGACAAAAGAGTTCGAAGAGATTAAGATACAGTCAGCATCTGTTGAAGAGATAGAAGAAAAACTTATAAAAGAACATTTAGGACAAATAGAGATAAGTTTAGATGAGGAAAGCTTAACAAAAGAACTATTAAACGTGCTTTCAGCAGAAAAACAAGAAGGAGAAACTGTAGCTGTGTTTGAAAAACGTTTAAAAGATGAATTAAATCATATTCTAGATTTATGATCAACCAAGAATCTCTTTCAGCAATTTAGTTATTAAATCAGGCTTTGCTTTACCTTTGGTTTTTCTCATTATTTGGCCGATTATAAAGTTGAATGCTTTCTCTTCCCCTTTTTTATACTGTTCTACAGCAGCCATCTGCTCTTTTAATGTCTCTTCAATTATTTTTTTAACTTCAGTTGCATCAGAGACTGCTTCAAGACCTTCTTTTTTGATATATTCTGCAACATTAAAAGTTTCTTCGCTCAATTTTTCAATTATTTTCTGGCCAATCCTATGAGTTATCTTGTTTGATTCGATTGCCTTCAATAGATCAATCATATGTTCGGCAGTTATCCCGCTGTTCTCTAAGGTTTTCTTCTGATAGTTCAAAACTTTTGGAAGTTCTCTTCTAACCCAGTTTGCAGCTAATTCAGGATTTACTGTTTTACTGACCTTTTCGAACATAGAAGCCAAAGCTTTGTCTTTTGACAGTATCTTGGCAGTTTCTTCCTGTATCCCATGCTCCTCAGTAAACTTCTTTAGCTTATCACCAGCCAATTCTGGCATGTCTTTTTTTATTGAATCAATATAATCTTTAGTTATTTCAATTCTAACTAGATCAGGATCAATTATATACCCATACTCTTCTTCCCCTTCTTTTTTCCTTAAAGAAAAAGTCATTCCTTTTTCAGAATCCCATGCTCTTGTCTCATTTACAACTTCATTGATATTATTCTTTTGTCGCTGAACTTCATACATCAATGCACGTTCAATCTCCTTAAATCCAGTTATATTCTTTATTTCAACTCTTTGATATTTTGTTTCTTTTATGCTGATATTAGCATCTGCTTTTATTATACATCTGTCAACATCAAATATCTCAAGATATTCCAGGATAGTTATCAATTGTTTCATAAAATCACGGGCTTCACTAGGCGAAGTTAATTCTGGCTCTGTCACAATCTCTGCTAAAGGATCTCCGCTTCTGTTGTAATCTACTAAAACAAAAGCAGAACCTTGCATCCCAGTAGGATGAACCAAAGCAGCAGGGTCTTCTTCCATATGGACTCTAGTAATTCCAACATTCTTTCCAGAATCTAATTTTAAGCTTCCATCAGTTCCTAAAGGAATCTCATACTGTGAAATCTGATAATTTTTTGACATATCTGGATAAAAATAAGATTTTCTTGAAAAGATAAGTTCAGGAGATATCTTGCAGTTTAAGGCCAAACATAACTTTATAGCATATTCAACAGCTTTTTTATTCAAAACAGGTTTAGAGCCAGGCATGCCTAAACATACAGGACAGGTTCTTGTATTAGGTTCATCTGAACCATGAGTGGAACATCCACAGAATAATTTTGATTTTGTAGCTAGTTCTGTATGGATTTCTAATCCTATTACAATCTCTGAAGTAAATTCTTTTTTATTCATTTCTTATTCTCGCATTTATTGCATAATCCTTTTTTCTTTTTGCTAGGTAAAATCTTAAATAATTTTTTGGCAATTATATTGTACATAAATCCTTCAAGAGGAACTTTGCATTTTTTGCATCTTTTCATTTATTTACCTCAGCTGCACTTCCTAATTGTATGATTTTTTTCTCCATCAGATGATCTCCGATAAACATTATTCCGACAGGCATATCTTTTACAAATCCTGCAGGAACTGAAATATGAGGTAATCCTGCTAGATTTGGACCTGCTGTCATTATATCCATCATATAATTTTGCAAAGGAGTTAATTTTTCTATCTCACTAAATTTAGGAGCAATAACAGGCATAGTTGGACATACTAATGCATCATATTTTTTGAATAATTTTTTATATTCTTCGATTAATTTTGTCCTTAACTGCATTGCTTTTATGTAATAAGCATCTCTATAACCTGCCATTCTTGCAAAAGTTCCAAGCATTATCCTTCTTTTTGCTTCTTGTCCAAAATTCTTGCTTCTAACATCTTTAAAATATTCATTAAAGTTACCTTCTAATTTTTCATGTTTGCCATATCTCATTCCGCAGTATTTAGCTAAGTTAGTGGAAGCTTCTGCAGTTGCAATCAGATAATAACATGCAATACTGTATTCAAAATTAAGCGGTAAAGAAACTTCTTCAGCTTTAACTCCTTTTTTCTCTAAAATCTTTATAGTGTCTTTAACTTGAGCAGTAACTTCTTCATCAACACCTTTGCCAAATGCTTCTTTTATTATACCTATTTTCATACCTTTGACATCTTTTCCAATAAATTTTGTATACTCATCAACAGGAACATCTAAACTAGTAGATTCATTTTTATCAAAACCAGCTATAATCTCCAGCATTAGAGCAGCATCATAAACATTTTTCGCCATAGGACCTATTTTGTCTAATGAGTTTGCATAATCCATCAATCCGTATCTAGAAACTCTTCCATAAGTAGGACATAATCCTACAATTCCGCAAAAAGAAGCAGGTGCAACAATTGAACCACCAGTACTTTCAGCAATAGCAATATGTCTAAATGAAGATTTTTGAGCAAAACCAGCTGCTCCTCCTGAAGATCCTCCGCAAGCTCTTTCTTTATCAAATGGGTTTGCAGGAATCTTAAAACCAACGCCAACATTTACAGCAAAACTTCCAAAACCAAATTCATCTTGAGCAGTTTTTCCAATGATTATAGCCCCTTCTTTTTTTGCTTTTCCAATGACTGTTGCATCAAATACTGGTTTATACCCTTTTAAGATTGCACTTCCTGCAGTTGATTCAATTCCTTTTACACAGATGCAGTCTTTTACAGAAACGATTACATCTTTTAATTTACCTTTTGAATCTTTAGATTCTTCAATAGCTAAATCTTCAGAAACTGTGTTAAAATAATGAAATTCTGAATTTATCCCCTTTGTTTCTTCAATTATTTTTTTTATATCCATCTTAAACTGCTTTTGGACCTTTAAAATATCCATCTTTTTTATGCTCTGTATTTGATAAAGCTTCTTCTTGGCTTAAGCTAGGTTCAACTTTATCTTCTCTAGTGAAATTTTTAATATCAACCGGCTGAAAACTGGGTTTTACATCTTTTGTATTGACTTTGCTGACTTTAGAAAACGCTTCTAAAATATCCTGAAAATCTTTTACAAATTTGTCTACTTCATTTCCTGTTAGATGGAGCCTTGCAACATCTGCTACATGCTTGATTAGTTCTTTGTCTACTTTCATATAGAATATGAGTTATCATGGTTTTATAAATCTTACCAAGATTAAATAATTTTTTTCTTGACTTTTTTAAGAAAATGCCAAATTCCAACTATTATGCCTAAAACAATTATGAAAGGTATTACCAGAATAATGACGCTGAAAAAAAATGTCCAAAAAATTATCATAAGAAGAAGAGCTATAGCAAAAACAATCCCAAATTTAACCCAATAGGTCAGTTTCATATTAAAGATAGTACATCTACTAATTTATTAACATTATGTTTTGCCACTTCTCTTATCTGTTTTACAGGACTATTGACAGCAAAACTATTGAAATCTTTGATCATCCAGTAATCATTGATGTCATCACCACCGATAGTTATACATTCTTTTTCATCAGTTTTGTACCTTTTTATTATCTCTTTTATTATTTTTACTTTACCTTGACCGCGTCCATATTCAGGATGGGTCTTAATGCTTAAAAAAATATTATTTTTATCAAATAAAAATTCATGAGCACAGTAAATTTCATCAATTCCCAGCTCTTTTTGGACAAGTTCAGCCAAAATACTTATTGCACCAGTAACTAAAAAAGTTTTATAGCCTTTTTTCTTTAAACCAACAATTAATTCTTTAGCTCCAGATAAAACCTTATATTTATTCAGTTCAGAAACAAAATCTTTTTTTGTTGCTTTATTTTTATGCCAAACTTCAGCTAATTTCTGGCGCCATTCTTCAAAACCTATCTTGCCAGCATCATATAATCTGCTATAATCTTCACTTAGTCCTTCAGCACCAAACTTATTTCTTATATTTTCCCATTCGCTGCCATGAATCAAAGTGCCTTCTAGATCTATAAATGCAAGTTTCATAATAAAAACAAAAGAATACTAGTTTAAATTTATTTCTTTTTTACCATATCAATTTTGATATGAAGTTCTTTCATCTGTATATCTTCGATATTAGAAGGACATCCGTCCATAGGGCATTCAGCAGCTTTGTTTTTAGGGAATGCGATAACTTCTCTTATATCAGAGAATCCCTGCAACATTGCAACAAACCTGTCAAATCCTATTGCAAATCCTCCGTGAGGAGGTGCTCCGTATTTGAAAGCTTCTAGCAAGAATCCAAATCTTTCATAAGCTTTTTCTTTTGGAAATCCTACAATTTTCATAACTCTTTCTTGAATCTGAGGATCATGTATCCTTAAAGAACCAGATGCTAGTTCAACTCCGTTTAATACCATATCATAGCAAGAAGCATATACTTTTCCAGGATCAGATTCCAAATAGCTTAAACATTCTTTTTTAGGCATTGTAAACATATGATGGGCAGCCATCCATAAATTTGTTTCTTCATCTAACTCAAATAATGGGAAATCTACAATCCAGCAGAATTTGAACTCATTTTTATCATAAAGCTGCAGATCTGTACCTAACTTGTTTCTTAATTTTGCAAGAATCTCATTGCATTTTTTTGGTTTATCTGCTATAAACATTAACACGCTTCCGGGTTTGGCTCCTGCAAATTTTATCAACTCTTTCTGGACATCTTCTTTGAAATACTTTGCTATATTGCTTTCTAAACCTTTATCTGTTACTCTCATCCAAGCCATTCCTTTTGCTCCTGCTTCTGTGCAAAATGCAATATATGAATCTAATTCGGTTCTGGTAAGATCTTTCTGAGGATTTATGCATTTTACTATTCCGCTATTTTTCTGGACATCTTTGAAAACTCCAAAATCAGATTTGACAACAATATTTGTAACATCTTTCAGTTCTAGACCAAATCTTAGATCTGGTTTGTCACATCCATATTTGTCCATAGAATCTTTATATGGTAATTTTAAGAAAGGAGTTTTAAGATCTTTGCCCATCGTCTCTTTAAACATTGCTTTAACTAAATCTTCTCCTACTCTGAATATATCTTCTTGTTCTCCAAAACTCATCTCAACATCAATTTGTGTGAATTCTGGCTGCCTATCAGCTCTTAAATCTTCATCTCTTAAACATTTTGCAATCTGGAAATATTTATCCATTCCAGAGACCATAAGCAATTGTTTGTATAATTGAGGACTTTGAGGCAAGGCATAAAATTTCCCAGGATGTACTCTGGATGGTACTACATAATCACGAGCACCTTCTGGTGTTGCTTTCATCAATAAAGGAGTTTCAAATTCAATAAAGCCTTGTGAAGAAAGGAAAATTCTTGCAGCCTGCGCACATTTATGCCTAAAGATAAGCTGTTGCTGCATCTTAGGTCTTCTTAGATCTAGATATCTATATTTTAATCTCATATCTTCGCTAGCTTCAAGTCTATCATCTACTTCTAATGGAGGAGTTTCTGCTTTTGTCAATATTTCGATAAAATTTGAAACGACTTCAATCTCACCAGTAGCTAACTTAGGATTTACTAAACCTTCTCCTCTAGCTCTTACCTTTCCTTTTACATGGATAACATCTTCTCTTCTAAGTTTTTCTGCAACAGAATGCGCTTTTTTGTCTAGATTAGGATCAAATACAAGCTGTGTTAATCCATACCTATCTCTTAAATCAATAAAGATAATTCCGCCATGATCTCTTCTTGAATGAACCCATCCTGCTAATTCTGTAGGTTTATCTATATCTTTTTTTTTCAATTCACCGCAAGTATGTGTTCTTAACATAATAAAAAGAATTACCACAGGATTTATAAATCTTGTTGGTTTTCAGACCTTATGCCTAAATTATCAGATCACACTCATAGATTTTTAAGTAAATTTAAACTTGACAAAGTTCAAGCAACTGTAATATTATGCAGTATGTACATTTTTTTCTCTTTTGCAGGAAATATAGCTGCAACAAAAGTAACTTATTTTGGAAAATTAGTCATGGATGCAGGTTTTATATATGCTTTAACATTTACGTGGAGAGATCTGATCCATAAGCAATTAGGAAAAAAAGCAGCAATAACAATAATCTGGCTTTCTGCAATAATCAATTTAATAGGAGCACTATATTTCCAATGGGTTGTCAAGCTTCCTGCAGAAACAAGCTGGGCTTTAGCAGGTGGCCAGACTGCATGGGCATTTTTATTCGGAATACAATTTAGGATTGTTATCGGTTCTATAATCACAATGGTTATTGCAGAATTAGTAGACACTTATGTTTATCAGATCTGGACCCAAGGTATAGGAAAAAATAAACCACAATGGTTAAGAGTTGTTGTTTCAAATTCAGTTTCTATCCCTATTGATAGTGTGTTATTCCCGTTAATTGCATTTGCAGGTGTAGTCAGCTGGACAGCAATGTTTCAGATGTTTGCAACAAATATTATAGTAAAAGCAATAATGACAGGATTATCATTCTGGATGATCTATCTAGTTCCTGAAAAACCTATTTATAAGAAATAAAGTTTATTTTCTTAAGTATACAATTGACAAAAAGTTTAAATAGACAACTTCTATAATAACAATATGGTATTAACTTTAATAGAATTTGAAATTGCTGTAGCAGGCGGGATAATTTTATTCTTATTGCAACTTGCAATAACCTTCCTTGGAGCAAAACTTAGACCTAACGATTTGCCTCCAGAAATAATTCAACAAACAGAGAAAAATACGAAGTTGATGAGAGTAATAATGTATACTAGTGCAATCCTATTACCGCTTATTTTGTTAATATATTTTTATTTTACTTAAAACAAATATTTGGTATTTTTTTACTTCAACCACTTTTTCTTAAGTTGTTTAAACTTGCCTTTATTTATAGAATCTCTGATATCTTCCATCAATCTTAGAATAAAATGTTCATTATGATAAGAACCTAATCTATGATACGAGATCTCTTTTGCTCTATAAAGATGATTCAGATAAGCGCGAGAATAATTTTTACAGACATAACATGAACAGTTTGAATCAATAGGTCTTTTATCTTCTTTAAATTTAGCATTGTCAATTATAATTCTAAATTTATTGTGAAAATTTCCACCAGCAGAAGGCCCTACATAAAGATGACCTCGTCTACCCCATCTTGTTGGTGCAACACAATCAAACATATCAACTCCATGTTCCACTGCATTAAATATATCTTCAACAGCACCTATTCCAAGCAGATGTTTGGGTTTTTCTTCAGGTAATAAAGGAATAGTCCATTTAAAGATATTTATCATATCATCTTTTGTTTTTCCTAGACTGCCTCCAATCCCAAATCCATCAAAAGGAAGTTTTCCTATAAACTCAGCAGAAGCAATCCTTAATTTTTTAAAATAACCGCCTTGAACAATTCCAAATAAAGCCTGTTTTTTATCGCGGAATTTTAAACAATCTAAAGCCCATTTATGAGTCCTTTCCATGGCAGTTTTAGTATATTTTTCATCAGACAAAGGAGAAGTGCATTCATCAAATGCAAAGATTATATCTGCTCCAAGATTAGATTGTACATTCATAGATATCTTTGGATTTAAAACAACATTCTTACCATCTATATGACTCTTAAAATTTACACCCTTATCATCAATATGAGCCCATTTCTCTTTGTTTAGACTGATATTATGCTCCCCTGTAAAGATATTATCTGCTATCTTTCCAACACCATGCTCCATGCCATAGCCAAGAGAAAATGCTTGGAAACCTCCAGAATCAGTGATAATCGGTTTATCCCAATTCATAAATTTATGAAGCCCCCCTAATCTTTTTATAGTTTTATCTCCTGGTCTTAAATGAAGATGATAAGTATTAGCTAATACAACTTCAGCACCCAAATTTTCTAGATCTTGTTGGTCAAGAGATCTAACAGAAGCTAGTGTTGCAACAGGTGTAAAAGAAGGAGTATGTAAACTTCCATGTTTTGTAGTTAAAATCCCTGTTCTTGCTTTTCCATCTTTTTTTAATATCTTGAATTCCATCTATTTTTCTTCCAATAAAGAAGCAATTGCCTCTCCAAATTTTTGTGATGCCATTGGACCATTCCCAGTTACAATATTACCGTCGATTGTAACATCTTCACCAGTATATTTTATCCCATTTTGTGAAAAATAAGCAGATTGTTCTTTGTCGCCATCCCACACAGTAGCATTTTTATGTTTTAAGATTCCTGCATGTGCCAAGATCATCGGTGCAATACAGATAGCAGCAGTTATTTTTCCTTTCTCAAAACATTTTTTAGCTAAGCTTAAAGCATCGGGGTCTTCAAAATATTGAGCAGCACCAGGTCCTCCTATAAAAGCCACAGCAGCATACATATCTAAACTATCGATAGCATCTTCAATAGTTAGGTCTGGCATAATCACCATCCCTAATTTGCCATTAGTTTTATCAAGAGTTTTAGAAGCTATGTCGCATTTAAAACCTGCTTTTTTAAGAGCATTTTTAGTATCCATCAGCTCTTTATCCTGAAATCCGTTTTGAGCAATGACCAATATTATATTCATCTTTTCACCAATATATTAAATCAAATTCTTATATAAGAAGTTTGCCATTTTCCATTATCTTCTTCTTATCAACAAAGATTGTAGGCTTTGAAAATATGCCATCTAAATGGATAGGAACATCGATCTTCCCACCCATACTTTTGCTGTTTCCAAGAGCTATATGAGCAGTTCCAAAAACTTTTTCATCTTCAAGCACAGAACCTATTATCTTAGCCTTATCATTAGTTCCAATCCCAAATTCAGCGATATTAAATGCATCTTTATGATGGATGTTTTCTAAAACTTTTTTTAATTGTTTGGCTTCTTTTCCACCCTCAATTTTAAAAGCATAACCATCTTTCACAAAAACTTTGACAGGTTTTTTCAGTTTACCTACACCACCAAAACACGAATCTACAACAAAAATACCATTTGAGCTTTTTTCAATTGGTGCAACATATATCTCTCCACATGGTAGATTTCCCCAACCGCCTTTTTTGGTCATAAGATCTTTATTATAACCGCCGATTTTTCTCCCTTTAATCTTCATAGTTAAATCTGTACCTAAACCAGTTAAAACTCTAGCTTCTTTTCCTTTTATCAAAACATTTTTTATTTTAGCAGCTCTAGCAAACATTTTTTTATAATCTAAATCAATAGCACGTTTCATAGTCTCTTCTCTGATACCTGGTAACGAAGCTATCCTAATCCCTTTTTTAGAAGCATTTCTCCTTGCCTTTGTATGGCTTAAGCTTCTAGAAGTAACCAACATAACAACATCATAGTTGAGCATCTCATCTGCAACTTTTTTAGAAGGTTCTTGACCATTTACTTTAAGCTCATTGATCTTCAGAAGATATGCAAATCTGGTTATCTTTTTACCTTCTTTAAAAAAACAATCAGCAATTTTATATTTTTTATGATCATAAACAATCAATAATTTTTCATCTTGTTTCAAACCCATACAGCTTCTTAATGCATATTTGCAGGCTTTAGCTAAAGAACTCATTTTGTCTTGATATCATACCAAACTTCCTCTAACCTTTTCATATTCCACTTTAGAGCATCATATTTTTTACGTAAATTTCCGTTTCTTAAATCAAACTTTAAGAATTCACCATAAAGATCATCAACAAAATTTTTTATTTTTTCAAATTCTTTTTCATCCCTTTTTGTAGCCATCGCAACAGCCATCCTGGTCAATTCACCAGTTAAATCACATAATCCCATAAGATAATCTTCATAATCTACTTTTAGATCTTTCATACTTGGCAATTTTCCGCGTTCCATAAAAGTATGGTAGCATATTGCTTCAGTATATTCTTGACAAGCATCAGAATAGCTCCCTTCAAAATATAATTTTTTATCAAAATCAGCTATCTTATCTAATTCAGCTTTTATTTTATGTGCTTTTTCAACCTGAGAATCTTCTTCCTTATCTTTTCTATAAACTGAATAAATAACTTGCTTAGATATCTTAAGCAAATCTCTTGATTTTTTGATCAATTCTTCACGTTTAGAATCGTATTCTTCAAGTGTTTTTCTTATCTCGTTAAATTCTTTGAGCATAATTACATTTGTCCTGTTTCAACATACTTTTTCATAAGCCTTTCAAGAACAATGTTAGGTGCATATCCCTTATGACTGCATGCTTTTACAAATTCATCATATACACCTCTATCCATGTTATAGTCTAATCTTATTTTTTGTGTTCCTTTCGGAGTTGCTGCCATAGTTCATCACCAATTTGATAAAAATCAACTTTATTTATAAATTTAATTGATTTTACAACCTTTTAATGACTATATATCTGAAAATATATTAGACCTCAATATGTCCTTTATTTTACTCGTAAAAAAGCGAAAGATTTATATACGAATCTCCATAATATTTAATTATAAAAAGGGGTTATGAATGGCATCCACATTTAGGAATACATTTGATTTTTTTGAAAAAATAGGGATTCTTGATGTAGTTTTGCCTTTCCTTCTAGTATTCACAATTGTTTTTGCTATCTTGGAAAAAACCAAGGTTTTTGGTACTGAAGAAGTAGATGGCAAAAAAATAAATAAAAAAAATCTTAATTCAATGGCAGCATTTGTCATTGCATTTTTAGTTGTAGCATCATCTAAACTTGTAGGTATAGTTACAAAGGTTTCATCTAATGTTGTTATTTTGCTTCTTTTATCAGTATTATTTTTGATTTTGATAGGTTCTTTCTATAAAGAAAGTGAGATGCCTGTTGCTTTAGAGGGTAAATTAAGGTATCTTTTTATAGGCATAATGTTTATAGGCATTGTTTTAATATTTTTAGATGCAATACAGACCGAAGATGGAACTACATGGTTAGAATGGGGATGGGATCAGGTAACAAACAATTTCAATTCTAATGCTGTTGCTTCATTGATATTAATCATTGTTATTATAGGGTTTATGTTTTATATTGTAAGAGGAGAATCATCCTCTAAAAAGGAAAAAAAGGAATAAGGAGGATATAATATGGCCGCAAATTATCAGCTTGAAAATTTTATAAAGACAATAGATTCATGGGGTTTAACAGATGTATTGTTACCATTCATGTTAATCTTCACATTGCTTTTTGCTATACTGCAGAAAACAAAGATATTAGGTGATGATAAAAAGAATTTTAATGTTGTTATTGCATTAGTTATGGCATTGACAGTTGTAATTCCACATACAACAAAAAATTACCCTTTAAATTATGATCCTGTAAATATAATAAATGGATTTTTACCTGGCGTTTCATTATTGATTGTAGCTGTAGTAATGTTGTTTATTTTGATTGGTTTATGGGGCGGTGAAGCTAAATGGGTAGGAGGCTCACCATCTGCAATGATCGCAATACTAGCAGCAGTAGCTATTGTATGGATATTCGGAGCATCAGCAGGTTGGTGGAATGGTTGGAATTGGTTTACCAATTTCTTTGGTGAAGATGCCGTTGCTTTAATTGTTATAATTTTAGTATTTGGAATAATAATCTGGTTTATAACAAAATCTGATACAAAAGCACCAGGAACAAATTTCTTAGACAAATTAGGGGACATGTTCAAAAAGTAAACAATGGCAACGCTTTTTGATACAGGCTTATTGCAAAAGTTTGATTTTATTTTTCCTTTTTTATTGGTTTTAGTTCTAGTTTGGGGAATCCTAAGCTATTCTAAATTCATGGGGGAAAATAAATTTATGCATAGCCTTATCGCTTTAGTTCTGGCATTTTTAGTATTAATTTCAGATGATATAAGAAAAGTAATCAATCTAACTGCTCCATGGTTTGTATTACTGATGTTTTTTATCATTTTAGTTATTATATTAGTAAAAACATTGGGTACAACAGATTCACAAATAATGAGTGTATTAAAAGCAGAAGATTGGATTATATACTTATTAATAGGAGGAGTTATCCTTATATTTGCAATAGCATCTGCTCAGGTTTTTGTATGGGATAAAGAAGCTGCAGAAGAAGGGTCTTCAATAATATCTGGCGGTGAAGTTGGAGATGAATCAATGCAAGGAGCAGTAGCTGTCTTAAGAAACCCGCAGGTTTTAGGATTAGTATTCATATTTTTAATAGCTGCGATTAGTATCCATAGATTAACAAAATTTACTTAAAAAATCTATTTTTTAGGGCTGCTTTTTACAATCCTTCTTAGTTCAGCTACATTTTCTGTAAATGTAGGTAATACCTTCTCAAAAACCTGGCTCATCGCTTTTACTTCAGAGCCTACATTTACTATGTTTTTATCATACTCATTTATCTTTCCTATTATAGAATTCTGTAGTTTGCTGAAATTATCTTTAAGATCTCTTATTTCCTGTTCAACTTTGTTCAGGTTGCTCTCAACTTTACTCTTCCATTCAATTATCTTGTTGATACTTTTTACAAGTTCTTCCCACTTTTCATCAATAATAGCTTCAGCCATCTCTTCTATCTTTTCTCTTGAACCATCAGATGGTTGAGAATATGAAGGAGCTTGTTGATTCATATCCATCATTTGAGGCTGTTGTTCCTGTTGAGGCATTTGAAATCCTTGATCTACAGGACCAGCAGGTATATTTGAAGGTTCTGCCATATTTATTGCATCAAATATCTGCTGAGGATTATATCCTTGTTTTTGTAATTCTTGAATAATCTGATTGTTGCTAAGACCCTGCTGTTTCATTCCTCTAACAACATCAATCAAAGGATTAGAAGACATACCACCCATATCCATAGGATTTGGAGCTTCAGGAACATTAGTTTTCTTTTTTGCAAATAACGCCATTAATACACCTCTTTATTGTATATATTGGATTAAGTATATAAAAAGTTTTTCTTTTATTTACCTATATCTGTTAATTTTTCATCAATCATTTTTTGAACTGTCTCTTCTGTAACAAAATTTATTGGGTTCCATATATTGATATATTTTTTTAATACTTCAACATCTTCTTTTCTTGCACACCCTTTTAATTCGCTTATAACCTCTATTAATACGTGTTTTAGATTGTCAACCTCTTTTTTTAATTCATTTATCTCCCCTAATGTTGACTTTTGTTCAAGAGTATCTTTTTTATGCCTATTCAGATCATTCTGCTCCATTACCAACAATTTTCTTCTTAAATTATTGACCCCTTCTTCTATAACTTTTATTCTTCTTGAAACTTGCATAAAATCCCCAGAATAATCCTTTACTATTGGGTCTTTTGGATTAGGTTTTTTTTGTTCTTGCTGAAAAGGGTCAAAACCTATAACATTCTCTGCCATATACTGCCTAAACTAAGTCACTCTAATAAATTTATGTTATCATATCAAAGTAGTTATCTATACCTTAAATACTTTTTTAGATATATATTATAAAATATATTAAATAATATAAAAAAATAGAAAGTATTATAAACTATATTTTATACTATACACTATAATAGATAAAAAGTGATTAAAAATTCCAAAAAAACCAATTTCTGCAACAATCGATGAAGATTTGATTAAATGGATAGATGAACAGCTAAAAGATTCTGCTAAATATAGGAATAAATCCCACCTGATAGAGATAGCATTAAATAAATTAAAGAAGGAGAAAGACTAAGATGGCTGAAAAAGAAGGGGCATTATTTTCTTATGATATAATAAGAGAAGGTGAAGATATTATTCTTTCTATTAATTGCGAAACTTATCAAAAAACTCCGTCTTTAGAAGAAGATCCTTTGCTTATGTCAAAAACCATTGATATTTTAGCTGAAACTGGAACTGTAACTAAAATAGTGTTTGCACAAAAACGTGAGTATGAATATGATTATGCTACTGTTCAAATATTGCTAGAAATTGCAAAATTATACAACCAGTTTGCAAAACAGAAGATAACATCATATATGGGAATAACTGATAAGTTGACCAGTGTTGATTCTGCAAAAAGATATTCTGAAATCCAGTATATCGTATTCCAGTTGTTAAAAGCAGATCCTTTGGCAGCATTTGTTGAATCAAAAAGAATATTGAGACATGAAAAGATAATGACTCAAAAAATAACAGATAAAAACATAATTGAATCTGCTGAAAGATATATTTCTATCTTAAACTACATAGCATCATTGCTAGAAAAAACAAAATTAATCTCATTATCTAAGCAGGATTTAGAAGGATATAAGATAGGGGATAGGACAATCTATACAAAACTTTTCACATCTACGATCAGACCAGATTTTATGTTTACTAAATTAATGACAGCATATCCAGAAGCTGCAGAAGAAGTTGGAGCTTATGCTCTTGGAAATACAGAAGTAACTATATTCACTTTAAATGATTCAGTCCAGAATCTTTATCATATAATTCCGCCGGAATTCAAATTGACTGAAGAGAAATATGATATTTTAGATACTGCCAGAAAAATAATGGCAGAGCATAAACCTAAAAAAGAAGAGTTTGTAGATCCTAAAGAATGAGGGATGTTTTCTTTAAGGTAGGCCACGATTTGATAGAAGAAGTCTGCGAATATAAAAAAATAAAATTAAAACCGAAAGAAATAGATGAGATGACCAACATATTGGTTAGATATACAGTAGGCTTTGGTTTATTAGAACTTCTTTTGCAGGATGAAAATGTTCAGGATATCACAATCAACGCACCTATGGGACAAACTCCTATTTTCTTGATCCATTCAGAATTTGGAGACTGTAAAACAAATATTATCCCTACTGTTCCTGAAGCAGAATCATGGGCTTCTAAATTAAGGATGATATCAGGAAGACCTTTAGATGAAGCAAATCCTGTTTTAGACACTGAATTAACAATTCCTGGTGCACGTTCTAGAGTAGCTGTTGTTGGACCTCCATTAAATCCATTTGGACTAGCTTATGCTTTAAGAAGGCATAGAGACCAGCCATGGACTTTGCCATTATTTATTGCAAATAGAATGATTAATCCGTTAGGGGCTGGAATTTTATCTTTTGTTATTGACGGTTCAAAAACAATGTTAGTAGCAGGAACAAGGTCAGCAGGTAAAACCTCCTTTTTAGCTTCTTTATTAGTTGAACTGATGAGAAAATATAGGGTTATCACAATAGAAGATACTTTAGAATTGCCGGCAGGACCTTTAAGAAAGATGGGATATAATATCCAGCAGATGAAAGTAGCATCTGCTTTAACAAAGGGAACAACAGAAGTTCCTGCAGATGAAGGTATAAGAACAACATTAAGGATGGGAGATTCTGCTTTGATAATAGGTGAAGTTAGAAGTACAGAAGCAAAATCTTTGTATGAAGCTATGAGAATTGGTGCATCTGCCAACGTTGTAGCAGGTACAATCCACGCAGATTCTCCGTATGGTATTTATGACAGGGTTGTAAATGATTTAGGTGTTCCTAAAACTAGCTTTAAGGCAACAGATCTAGCAATCATAACAAATCCAATAAGATCTGCAGACGGTTTGCATCGTTTTAGGAGAGTAACCCAGCTAACAGAAGTTAGAAAATTCTGGGAAGAAGATCCTTTGCTTGAAAAAGGATTTGTCGATTTGATGAAATATGATTCAAAATCAGATCAGCTAGAACCTTCTTCAGATATATTAAATGGCGATTCTGATCTTTTAAAATCAATTGCAGGAAATGTAAAAGACTGGGCTGGAAATTGGGATGCAGTATGGGAGAATATCTTGTTAAGAGCAAAAACAAAAGAAGCATTAGTAGATATTTCAAAAAAAGTAAATATGCCTACATTGCTTGAAGCAGAATTTGTAATTTCTGCAAATGATGAATTTCATAAGATATCTGATAGAGTAAAAGAAGAGATTGGAGTATTAGATCCTAAAAGAATATTCTTTGATTGGAATGAATGGTTAAAACGCAAAGTAAAAGAAAAAGGTATCATTTAATATGTCAGATATATCTCAGGAAGAGCTGCAGAATCTGCTTAGCAAATATAAGGGTAAGATAGAGAAAGAGCTAAATTTTAAGACAGCAGAAGATTATCAGCCAATTTTTTCCAGAGAATATCAGGAGTTTAAGCAGGAATTGATGCCTCCGCAACTGTCTCTTTATGAGAAAGCATGCAATTTCTCTGAAAAATTGGTCAAAATAAATCCTAAGCCAGAAGTAGAAGCAAAATTAAAAAAATCAATCGAAGTTTCTCATCTTAATGTAACTCCTGTAGGAGTGATGTCTTTTTCAATATTAGGACCTATAGGATTTATTATTGTTGCTATGTTATTAAGTTTGGTATTGACAAACGGATTTTTCTTTATTGTAGTTGCATTATTTACAGGATTGATATTAATCAGCATTTTATCTGCATTGCCTACAATGATCGCCAATACATGGCGTATGAAAGCTTCTAACCAGATGGTCCTTTGTATCTTTTATATTGTAACCTATATGAGACATACTTCTAACTTAGAAAATGCAATAAATTTTGCTGCTGAACATCTTGATGCTCCATTAAGCCTAGATATGAAAAAAGTATTATGGGATATTGAAACTAAGAAATTTGATTCTATAAAAGAGTCATTGGATTTCTATATGGAAACCTGGCGTGAATGGAATATGGAATTTATCGAAGCATTCCATCTGATCGAATCATCATTATATGAGCCTTCTGAAGCAAGAAGAGTGGAATTATTAGACAGATCTTTAGATGTAATCTTAGAAGAAACTTACGAAAAGATGTTGCATTATGCTCATGATCTGCAATCTCCAATCACTATGCTGCATATGTTAGGAATTGTCATGCCGATTTTAGGCCTGGTTGTACTTCCATTAGTAGTTAGTTTTATGGAAAGCGTAAAATGGTATCATATATCTGTATTATATAATGTATTGTTGCCTTTAGGTATCTTTTATCTAGCAAAAAAGATTTTATCAAATAGGCCGACAGGATATGGAGAATCAGACATTTCTGAAAATAATCCTGAACTTCAAAAATATAAAAACGTTCTAATCAATATAGGTCCTTGGGAGTTTAAGATAAATCCTCTGTGGTTTAGTGTGACTTTGGGACTTTTACTTATATTTATAGGATTGTCTCCACTTATAATCCATTTGGTTGCTCCTGATTTTGATATAGGCTTATTAGAAAAAGATGCTTCTACTGGAAAAAGCCAATTTTATTTGTTGGAATATAAATTAAGCAAAGCTGCACCACCATCACCAGATGCAGGACAAATAATTGGTCCTTATGGTCTAGGAGCTTCTTTATTAGGGCTAGCAATACCTCTTGGACTAGGCTTAAGTATTGGTCTTTATTATAAGTTAAGATCTAAAAATGTAATCAAGATAAGAGAAAAAACAAAAAACCTTGAAAAAGAATTTGCATCTTCATTATTTCAGCTTGGGAACAGGTTAGGTGATGGGATACCTGCAGAATTAGCTTTTGAAAGGGTTGCAGGAGTAATGCAGGGAACCTTATCAGGAACATTTTTTGAGATAGTAAGCATAAACATAAGAAAGTTAGGGATGTCTGTTAAAGAGGCTATCTTTAACAAAAAAACAGGAGCTTTGATTTCATTCCCTTCAAAAGTTATTGAAAGTTCTATGAAAGTTTTGATTGTAAGTGTCAAAAAAGGTCCTAAAGTTGCAGCGCAGGCTTTGATGAATGTATCAAGATATATAAAAGAGATTCATCGTGTTGATGAAAGATTAAAAGATTTGATGTCCGATACAATCTCATCTATGAAATCACAGGTAAACTTTTTGACGCCTGTTGTTGCAGGCATTGTTATAGGAATAACTTCAATGATTTCTACGATAATTGGCAAACTTGGAAACTTGATACCATCTGGAGGAGGCGAGGATACTGCTTCATCAATGGGAGCAGCTTCACAATTAGCTAATATGTTCGGAGATGGTGTTCCTCCATATTTTTTTCAGATTGTTGTAGGTGTCTATGTTGTTCAGGTTATCTATATATTGACTCAGGTCATAAGCGGGATAGAAAATGGTTCTGATAAACTAAGTGAAAATTATAGTCTTGGTATGAACTTGACAAAATCAACTGTTATGTACACAATAATTGCACTGATTGTAATTTTAGTCTTCAATTCAATCGCAGGATCAGTCCTTCAAGGAGCAATTCAATAATAATTCTTACTTAGAAAAAAATGGGGACGGGGGAATTTGAATCCCCGACAACCTCGGCTTCAGCGAGGTGCTCTCCTTAGCCGAACTTTTCGTTCTCAGGCTGAGCTACGTCCCCGATAATCAGAAAAATCTCAAAATGATTTATAAATCTATCGCAAATCCTGGATTTGCGAAGTCCCAAAAATTTTATTTTTGAGGACTATCGTTATAAATTAAAAAATAAGATTATCCAATGTTTTCTTCTTCAACATTATCTAAAATCTCTTCTTCAGTGGCTTCATCTTCTGTTAATACATGTTCGCCTTCGTCGCTTTTATTAGCCTCAGTTATTGTCGATTCCTCTGTTTCATCCTTTGTTACTTCTTTGTTTCCAACAACCTCTAATTTTCCAAATCTGCCTGTGCTCAATTGAAGTTCACCTTGCCAATCTCCAACCCATCCATTGGTAATATGAATCTGATCACCAACTTTTACCTTGTCAATATCTTCATTCCATAAAGTTAATGTTACTTCACCAGATTCATCTTTTACTTTTGCATTGCAGACTCTTCCGGGTTTTCCAAATTTTTGAAATTCTCTGACAGATTGCTTTTCAACTATCTGTACTATCAAATCTACATTTCCTTGTTTTGCTTTTAATTCTTTTATTTGCATGATAACACCTTATCGTATTCTAATAAAGGCCAATTTAAAAATCTATCGAAAAGACAGAAGTTGGCTTTTTAGATAGAGTTTGAAAATTTGTTTTCAAAAACTATCTACTTTTCTATTAATTTGCCTGCTTTTTCGAATATTATCTCAGAATTCAATAATTTCCTTAGTGTTTCCTTTAAATCACTAATCTTTATGCGTATTTGTTTTGCATCATCTCTGTTTCTTAAGGTAACTGAATTGTCCTTTAAGCTGTCAAAATCAAATGTTATGCAATAAGGAGTTCCTATCTCATCCATTCTTGCATATCTTCTTCCAATGCTTCCAGAAGTGTCAAATTGACATGCAAAATCATATTTTAGCATATCAAAAACCTTTTTTGCATCATCATTTAGTTTATTTACTAAAGAGAAAACTCCAATTTTTACAGGAGCTAATTTAGAATTTAATTTTAATACAATATTTTCTCTTTGTTTGTCATTATTATAAGCATCAAACATGAAGACTAAAAAAGCTCTTTCAACACCTTGGCTTGGTTCAGCAACAACATGAGGAACAACCTTTTTCTTTGATTCTTCATCAAATAAGCTTAAGTCTGTTTTTGAAAATTTTATATGCTGCTGCAGGTCAAAATCTGTCCTGTTAGCCATTCCTTGCAGTTCATTCCATCCAAACGGGAATTCATACTGCAAATCCCATGTATCTAGAGCATAATGGCTTAATTCTTCTTTAATATGTTGCCTTATCCTAAATTTATCTGGTGTTGCACCCAAATTTATGAACCATTTATGTTCAGTAGCTAACCAATAAGCATGCCATTGGGTTTTCAAGATCCCTTTTTTTAATGCATCTTTGATTTTCATCTTTTCAGCAGGTTTGTTTTTTGTCTGAAGATCTGCTGATAATATGTTTATTTCATGATCTAAAGCCTCATTTATATATGGACATTCATTTACTTTGTCTGGATGTACAAAATATTCTATCTCCATCTGCTCGAATTCACGGCATCTGAATAAAAAATCTCTTGGAGAAATCTCATTTCTAAAAGCTTTTCCAATTTGAGCTATTCCGAAAGGCAATTTTAATCTTGCATTGTCTGCAACCAATTTGAAATCTGCAAAAATAAGCTGTGCTGTTTCTGGCCTTAAATATGCTACGTTACCATCAACAGGACCTACATTTGTCTTAAACATCATATTTATGTCACCAACAACATCATATTCTCCGCCACAATCACATTTTACTTTCCCAACTTCACTTTTATCCAACTTGTTTGGTTTTTTGCACTTTTTGCATTTGACATAAACATCTGTAAAATTAGCTACATGACCAGAAGCTTCCCATACCTTTGGATGTGTGATTATGCTCCCATCTATTCCTGCAATATCTTGTCTTGATTGAACATGAAATTTCCACCATTCTCTTTTTATGTTATTTTTTAATTCTACTCCTAGTGGTCCAAAATCAAAGAACCCAGATAGTCCTCCATAGATCTCTCCAGAAGGATAAACAAATCCTTTTCTTTTGCAGAATACTGCCATATCCTCAATTGTTATTTTTTCTGACATATTATAAATTATTATTCTCTCTCTTTTAAATCTTTTTATTTATTATTTTTTCAAATATTCAATCTCTTCTTCGTTTAAATCAAGTTCAGAAGCGATAGAATCAGCCATTTTAGGGTTTTTACTGAATATAACTCTAAAATAATCAATACTTTTGAGAATTTCTTTCTTAGAAGTATGAGTATTTAAAGCAATTTTCTCTGCAATTGCTTTTCTTTTCATATTTTTTATATTAGCCCAGTATATCTTAAGTAGCCTTCCTGTAGGCTTATATTCAATAAATCTATCATATTTTTTATCTTTTGAAACTGCAACACCCCCTGTAATCAAAGCATTGATATAAACCATAAATCTCCAATGCTGCCATCGGGATATTCTTCTTGAAAAAATATCTGCTTTGCTTAAATAATCATAGGCTTGAGCCAAATCTTTTGGATTTGTATACTCTTCAGGGATGTTTTTATCAAGCCAAAGCATCTGTTGATCTTGATTTTCATTAACATTATCAAAAGAAGATATAGCAATTTTAGGATCTGTTGTTTTAAGTATCTTTGTGATAGCATTTACAATGCTTTCCTGCTTTTCACGATTACTCAAAGTATCTAACTCTTCTTTGCCTAATTTCATAGAACTTATCGAAAGCTGCTGCAGGTCATTTAAAGCTGCCCTTAAATCACCGCCAGTCATCCTTGATAAACTTTTTAGGCTAGATTCATCATACTTTATTTTTTCTTTGTCACATATTTTTTTAAGAATATTAAAAACAGAGTCAGGATTTATATCTTCAAATTTAATCAATAAACTTTTGCTTCTCAAAGAACTAAATTTATTGTCCCAAGGGTTCATAGCAGTCAAAACAATAGGGAAAGATGTAGTCTGTATTATATTTATTATTTCCTGCAATCCACCTCTATCTTCTTTGCCAGAGATACCATCAACTTCATCAACTAAAATTACTTTGCCTTTTGAGAACAAGCTCATCTGACCAGATGCGCTTCCTACAATAGATTTGATATGTTCTTTATTCCTGAATTCAGATGCATTAACCTCCAAAACTTCTAGATTAAGATCTTTGGCAATAGCATAAACAGAACAGGTTTTTCCTATTCCAGAAGATCCATAAATAAATGATGCTTTTTTCTTAGCATGTTTAAAATTGACAATAAAATCTTTTAATTGTTTTAAGGCTTCATCTTGCCCGACTATTTCAGAACTTTTCAAAGGACTGTATTTTTTGATAAAAGGTTCCATATTGAAAAGTAAAATTTTAACCCTTATTAATCTTATGCTTAATTTAGTAAGCGACACAAAAATTAGGATAAATTAATGTCGTTTACTATCTTAGAAAAGATACTATCTTGCCATATAATTAATATCTTTTTCTAATTTCTGAAAAAGTTTATATATGGTCACTATATAATCTTTAATATGGACAAAAATAAGATTATTCTTATAAATCCCAGATCAGCTGGTTCTGATAAAATTATTAATTTCTTTAATGAAAGGAATATTAACTACATGGTTGTTAACAACCAGAATTCAATAGAACATATCATTAAAAAAGGTATCAAACAAGGATATTTGGATTATATCATCTGTGGAGGAGACGGCACAATAAATAATTTTATTCATCAATATATGAACCTTCCAGAAGGTTTTAGGTCAAAGATGTCTGTTGGATTTTTTCCGTCAGGAACAGCAAATGATTTGTCTGATGAACTTAGAATATCATCTAACCTTGAAAACGCATATAATCAAATCATGAAGAGAAAATTAAAAAAAATAGATATATTAAAAGTAAATAATTCTTATTTTGTTACAGGTGGAGGATTTGGAGTTAGTGCTGATATTGTAAATGACGTTAATGTGTTATATACCCTTATTGAAAACCCTTTAATAAAAAAATTAAAGAGGCAGCTTTATTTTTTTTCTATTGCAAAAAAGCTTCTTTTTGGATTTAAGACAATAAAAAATCCTATGGTCAATGGAAAAAAGATAAAAGGGAGGTTTATAGGATCTTTTGTTCAGAATCAACCTAAAACAGCAAAAGGATTTGTTATTTCACCTAATTCAAAAAATGATGATGGCTTTGTAGAACTGTTATTGGTTAAAGGGAGCAAAAACATATTTTCAAATATACACATCTTGTATATTTTTAGTATGGGAAAACAAATCAATCATAAAAGATGTATTGAAATTCCTTTTAAGAAGTTGAATCTCCAATTAAAATGGAGAACTTATCTTATGGGAGATGGAGAAATTTTAGATTGCACTAAAAATTTTAATTTTAAGGTTATCCACGATGCAATAACAGTCTATTGCGGTGATGAAAAATGATTAATATAGTTTTTCTTATGTTGCAGTCTTTTTATTTTATGCTACCAGCCTATTTTGCAAATATGGCTCCTGTAATTTTCAGAAAAATGAAATTTCTAGATATTCCTATTGATTTTAATAAAAAAATAAACAAAAATCCAATTTTAGGAAAAAATAAAACTTATAGGGGTTTATTTTTTGGAATATTATTAAGTATAATAACTGCATTTATACAATTTATGTTAATAAAAAATGAACTTTTCAGAAACATAAGCATAATTGAATATGACAATTGGATACTATTCGGATTTTGTATGGGTTTTGGAGCATTACTGGGAGATTCAATAAAAAGTTTTTTCAAAAGAAGGGCAAATATAAGTTCAGGAAAACCATGGCCTTTTTTTGACCAAATAGACTACATAATAGGTTCTTTCTTGATTACAAAAATATTTTTCGATATATCTTTAGATATAATGATAATGTCTACAGTTCTGAGCGTATTCTTGACAATACTAATAAATAATATAGCTTATATCTTAAAGATACGTGATGAACCTTGGTAAATATTTTTAATTTTCTAAAAAAAGCAGACAAAAATTCCAGAAAGAAGGATTCCAAAGATAAATCCCCAGATAATATCTGAAATATAATGTTTTTTAAGGATATATCTGCTTATAGGAATCAATAAAGCAAGGGCTCCGAAAAGAGCAATAACAAAAACATTTCTATATGTATCAACAAACAAAACTAATAATATTGCTGCTCTCATGCTGTGTACACTTGGGAAAGAACTTGCATCAATTTTTTCAAATAAACCAGTATATTTTTGTTTTATAGGCCTCTTTTTGAAATAAAAAATTCTTATTAATGCTGCAAGAAGATAGGATAAGATAAGACATGCTAAAAGCATCAGGGAAAGTCTGGAATTTCCAAAAAGCCACAATAGAAACACAATAAACAAACAAACAGGCGAACTACATATACTGGTTAAATCCCTCCAAAATGTTTCAAGTATTATTTTCATATAATAGTCAAGGTTTTATAGCTTAAAAATCTATCTAATATCAATACATATATTCCAGAATAGAAACCTTTATAAATAACATATGAATCATACTTCATATGAAGTGTAAATCATATAACATCTTTTTTGAAACAATAGCCAATAAAACAAGATTGAACATATTGGAAATATTACAAAAAAAGCCTATGTCTGTTACAGAGATTTGCATTGAACTCAAAGAAGAGCAATCAAAGATAAGCCATAACCTAAAATGTCTGATTTCCTGTCATTTATTGGATGTTGAAAAAAATGGAAAACAAAGAATATACTCATTAAATAAAGATACAATGGTACCTTTAATGAAATTGGTAGAGGATCATGTTACAAAATATTGCTGTAAGGAATGCAGAAGCAAAGATAAAGGTGATTTATGATAAAAACAATTTATTTAGATAATGGAGCAACAACTATGGTTGATCCTAAGGTAGTAGAAGCTATGAAACCTTATTTTTCAGAAAAATATGGGAATGCATCATCAAGCCATCATCTAGGACAAGAAGCAAAAAGAGCATTGGAAGATTCCAGAAATGTTATTGCGAAATCAATAAATGCTAAGCCTGAAGAGATAATTTTCACTTCAGGTGGAACAGAATCAAATAATATTGCATTAAAAGGAATTGCTTTTACAAATAAGAGCAAAGGAGATCATATCATCACAACAAAAATAGAGCATAAATGCGTTTTAAACAGCTGCAAATGGCTCGAAACACAAGGTTTCAAAGTCACTTATCTGGATGTTGATAAAGAGGGTTTTGTAAGTCCAAAAGATTTGGAAAATGCAATAACAGAAAAAACTATTTTAGTTTCAATAATCCATGGTAATAATGAGATTGGAACAATCCAGGATATAAAATCATTAGGAGATATTTGCAGAAAATATAACGTATATCTCCATATTGATGCATGCCAAAGCTATACTAAAACAGAGATAGATGTTAAAAGACAAAATTTAGATTTGATAACCTTAAATGCTCATAAGATCCACGGTCCAAAAGGAGTTGGAGCTTTATACATAAAAAAAGGGACAAAGTTAGATCCTTGGCAGCATGGCGGAGGTCATGAATTTAATTTAAGGTCTGGAACAGAAAATATTCAGGGGATTGTAGGATTTGCAGAATCACTAAAATTGGCAATGAACAAAAGACATATAGAACATATGACTAGACTAAGAGATAAACTGATTGAAAACATTTTAAAAATTCCAGAAACAAAATTAAATGGGGCTAAAGGAGATAAAAGATTATGCAACAATGCAAATTTTTCATTTAAAGGAGTTGAAGGAGAAGCTATAGGAGGTTATCTAGACCAAAAAGGGATATGTTCATCAACAGGTTCAGCATGTTCAGAAATGACTTTAGAACCTAGCTATGTTTTAAGAGCTTTGGGATTAAGCCATCAAGATGCAAATGGTTCATTAAGACTGACATTAAGCAGATTTACGACAGAAGAAGAGATAAATTATACATTAAAATTATTGCCAGATATAATACAAAAATTAAGAAAAATGTCGCCATTAGGAGGTTTTATACAAAATGTATTCAAAAGAAACGATTAAAAGATTCCAAAAGCCTAAATTCGTTGGTGAGATGAAAGATGCAGATGCAATAGGTCAAGAAGGAAATATAAAATGCGGGGATATTATGAAGATATTCCTAAAGATAGATCCTAAAACTGAAAAGATCAAGGATATCAAATTTCAGACTTATGGCTGTGTTGCAGCAATAGCTGCCTCTGATGCTATGTGTGAATTGGCAAAAGGCAAAACATTGGAAAAAGCCGGAAATATCTCATATGACCAGATTGTAAAAAAATTAGGAAATTTACCAGCAATAAAAGTTCATTGTTCTGTATTAGGAACCAAAGCATTGAAAAATGCAATAAAAAATTATGAGGAAAGAAAAAAATGCCTACAAAAAAATTAAATAAGATAACAAAAGACATAGTTTTAGGAAAAATATTGGAAAAAGAAAACGCAAACGAAATTTTGATGAAGCACGGAGTGCCGTGTGTTACATGCCCTATGGCTCAGATGGAATTAAATTCATTAAATTTAGGTTATATATGTAAAAAATATGGGATTAATTTAGAAAAACTACTGAAAGATTTAAACAAATAATAAGATGGTAGAATATCAGACAGCAACCTATCAGAGTAATGTGTCTTATCAGGGTAATTCAGGTACTATAAAATATAATTCAAAGAAAAAATGTGAACCATGTGTAGAATGTGGCTATTGCAAATGAGGTGAAATAAAATGTCAAAAATAAAAGTTTATTCGACACAAACATGTCCTTGGTGCCATCGTTTAAAGGAATATTTAGATGAAAAGAGGATAGAATATGAAGATATAGATGTTTCAGAAGATCAAGAAGCTGCAAATGCAATGGTTGAAAAATCTGGGCATACAGGTGTTCCTCAAATTGAGATTAATGGTAAGATGATAGTAGGATTTGACAAAGAATCTATAGATGAAGAATTATCTAAAATCAAAAAAAAGAGATAAGGTGATTAAAAATGGTAAAAGCAAACGGAATCTATAAATGTGAAATATGCGGAAATGTTGTTTCAGTCTTAGAAGCTCATGAGGGAGGCTTAGAATGCTGTGGAGAATCTATGAAACTATTAGAGGAAAAAACATCTGATGTTGGAAAAGAAAAACATGTTCCTATAATAGAAAAGACAAAATCTGGCATAAAAGTTAAAGTTGGTTCAATCCCTCATCCAATGGAGGAAGTTCATTACATCGAATTGATACAGTTGATTAAAGATAATGATGTAGTGATAGGAAAAAGATTAAAGCCAGGAGATAAGCCAGAAGCAGATTTCTGCTGTTTAGTTGAAACGAAAGGATTAACTGCAAGGGCATTATGCAATGTTCATGGTCTATGGAGGTCTAATTAGGATGAAAATAAAAGGATCTAAAACAGAAAAAAACTTATTAAAATCTTTTGCAGGTGAAAGCCAAGCAAGAAACAGATATACTTTTTTTGCCTCAGCAGCTAAAAAAGAAGGTTATGAACAGATTTCAGCAATCTTTTTAGAGACTGCTGAAAATGAGAAAGAACATGCAAAAGTATTTTTTAAATATCTAGAGGGCGGAGATTGTGAAATAACTGCATCTTATCCTGCTGGAAGAATAGGAACTACTGCTGAAAATCTTTTGGAAGCTGCTAACGGAGAAAAGATGGAATGGGGAACCTTATACCCTCAATTTGAAAAGATTGCAAGAGAAGAAGGATTCAAAGAAGTTGCGGATTCATTCAAAGAAATAGGAGAAGTTGAAGCTCATCATGAGCAAAGGTACAGGAAACTTTTAGAAAATGTAAAAAATAAAACAGTTTTCAAAAAAGCAAAATCAACTAAATGGAAATGCAGAAACTGCGGTTATGTACATGAAGGGAAAGAAGCTCCTGATAAGTGTCCAGCATGCAAACATCCTACTGCTTATTATGAGGTTCTTGAAGAAAATTACTAAATTACATATGGAAAAACAGGAAAAGATAAGAGAAATTCTGGAAATTTTGTATAGAAAGTATCCGTCTACAAGTCAAACAACCCTGAATAGGATGAGATCTAATCCAGAAGCTTATAAAATTTTGATTTCTTGTCTACTATCTTTAAGAGCTCGTGATGAAAATACTGAAAAAGTATCAAGACAGCTTTTTGAGGTTGCAGATACTCCTGAGCAGATTATAAAGATCCCAATGAAAAAATTAGAAAAACTTATCTTTAGCTCAGGTCATTACCATAAAAAAGCCAGAACTTTAAAACATGTTTCAAAAGAGATTATTAAAAGATTTGGTGGAAAGGTTCCTAAAACTCGTGAAGAATTGATGTCAATGAAAGGAATCGGGCCTAAAACAGCAAATATCGTTTTAGCTTTTGCATTTAACCAATGCGTTATCCCTGTTGATACTCATTGCCACCGTATTCCTAACAGATTAGGATGGATAAAAACAAAAACTGCTGAAAAAAGTGAAGAAGAATTGAATAAGATAATACCTGATAAGCAAAAATTTGATTTTAATGCTGTTTTTATCCAGTTTGGAAGAGATATATGCCAGCCAATTTCACCATGGTGTTCTAAATGTCCGATAAATGATCTATGTCCAAAAATTGGTGTTCAAAAATCACGATGAATAAGATCAAAGCGATAGGATTATTTTCTGGTGGTTTAGACTCAGCTTTAGCAGTAAAACTTGTTCAAGACCAAGGAATAGAAGTTATTGCACTAAATTTTACAAGCCCTTTTTGCACATGTATTGGAGAAGGATGCTCTATAGCTAATTTAGCTAAAAAATTAGATGTTCCAATAAAATTGATGAACAAAGGAAAAGACTATCTAAGAATCATAAGACATCCTAGATATGGTTATGGAAAAAATATCAATCCATGTATAGATTGCAAGATTTATATCCTTCGAAGAGCAAAAAAATATGCAAAAGAGATAGGGGCTAAATTTGTATTTACAGGAGAAGTTTTAGGTCAAAGACCTATGTCTCAACATTATAAAACTCTGATGTTGATAGAAAAAGAATCTGGACTTAAAGGAAAATTAGTCAGACCTTTATGTGCAGGTTTAATGCCAGAGACAGAAGCAGAAAAAAAAGGATGGATAAATAGAGAAAAATTATTAACTTTTCAAGGAAGGACAAGAACTCCTCAGTTAGATTTAGCAAAAAAATATAGGATAGACGGTTTTATGTGTGGAGGTTCTGGCTGTAAATTGACAGAAAAAGAGTATTCTTTCAAATTAAAGGACTTATTTACACATAAAAAAAGATTAAGGATAAAAGATGTTCAGCTTTTAAATTTTGGAAGGCACTTCCGGTTTGGAAAAAACAAAATAATCGTAGGAAGACACCAATTTGACAACAAAAATCTGATATTATTAAAAGATAAATCTGATATTATAATTCAGGTAAAAGATGTTATGGGTCCAACAACCTTGTTACAAGGCCCTAAAACAAAAGAAGCAATTAAATTAGCTGCATCTCTGACAGCACGTTATTCAGACGCAAAAAATGAAAATATAATTGTTAGATATGGGACTAAAGATTTAAATAAAGAGATTACTATACATAAGATAACAGAAGAACAAATAAGCAAGATGAGGTTATAGATATGGATAATAAAAAATTAGGAATAATATTGATTATTGTAGGTATATTAATAGCAAGTACTGCTTTTTTTATCAAAGCAAAAGAAGATGGATTGATAAATAAATTTATTTCTCAGGAAGGGACTTGCTTTTTAGAAGATGGAACATGTTTACATGATGATAGGAACCTAGTAGGGTATACTTTTGCATGGATAATTTCTGCAGTGATAATAGCGTTAGGACTTTATTTGGTTTTCTTTGAAAGATCTCAGAAAGAGATAGTTTCTGCCTTAGAAAACCAAAAAAATATCAAGGTAAACGAAGAAAAATTTGATATTTTGATGAAAGGATTAAGTTCAGAAGAGCAAAAGATAATAAAAGCAGTTAAAGACCAAGATGGGATAACACAAAGCACATTAAAATTAAGGACAGATTTGCATAAATCAAAATTAAGCATAGTTTTAAACGGCCTAGAGAAAAAAGGCCTGATTAAAAGAATCGAGAAAGGAAAGACAAAACAGGTTTTCTTAAAGATAAACATCTAAGATGATAAAAATAATAAAAGAAAGATGTCCACAGGATCACCCATGTCCTTTGATAAGGATATGTCAGCAAAAAGCGATATCTCAAAAAGGATTTGATGCTCCTGAGGTTGACAATAAAAAATGTATCGAATGCATGCTATGCGTACAAAAATGCGGATATAAGGCATTCCAGAAGGTTTAAGATGAAGCAAATATTTTTATTTATTATCTTTCAAATTTTTATTATGGGATGCACTGTTGACATTCAAGATCCAGATATAGACATCAAAGATCAAGAAGAATCTTTTTCTAGTCCATCATGTCCTCGCGGAATATTAAATGAATCTTACCCTGGAAGCTGCGGTTTTTATATGGATAAAGATAATGACCGAATCTGTGATTTAAGCGAATAATTAAATATATTTATATATTTAATATGCTATAAATAGGTTGTGATAATATGGACAAAACAAAAATAAGATATATTATAGATCTAGGATTGTTGATTTCTGCTTTCTTAAACTTTACAACCGGAATAATCAAATTTCCAGCTCTTACACAATTATTTAGACCAGTCTATAGAATAATCCCTGCACCGATAATGGCCGATATACATGATTGGTCAGGTGTAATAATGATACTCTTAGTTGTTATGCATCTTATACTTAATTTTGGATGGATTGTTGCAGTTACAAAGACAATCTTTAAAAAAAGAGGCAATAGATGAAGATTTGGATAACTTTAGCTATATTGATATTGATTTTAGGATGTACAGAACCAAGAACAACAATGGATTCTGATGAAAATACAACTTCTCAAATTCTTATAGAACACCCAACTTCTCAAAAAACATTGAAAGAGTTGAGCGCTGTTGAAATAAAAGAATATGACGGAGAAAAGTTAGATTCAATAATTGATGTAAGAGACCTTTCTATAAAAGGCCCACAATATATCAATATAGATAACTATAATCTAGAAGTTTTAGGTCTTGTTGAAAATCCTAAGAAATACACTTATGAAGAAGTATTATCCCATCAAAAATATTCAAAAGTAATATCTTTGCATTGCGTAACTGGTTGGAGTGCAAGAGTATTGTGGGAAGGAGTTCTGTTAAAAGATTTATTTGCAGAAGTGAATGTTAAAGAAGGAGCAAATACAGTAATATTCTATGCAGCAGACGGTTATACAACATCATTACCTCTAGATTATGTATCAGATAAGGACATCATGATAGCAGACAAAATAAACAATGTTACATTAGTTCCAGAAAGAGGATTTCCTTTTGAACTAGTTGCAGAAGATAAATTGGGATATAAATGGATTAAATGGATAACAAAAATAGAATTATCAAATGATGAAAATTACAAAGGATATTGGGAAGCAGAAGGTTATAGCAATAAAGCTGATATTAATGGAACATATACTGACTAGATTCTTTAAAATAACGTTATAAACTATAATAAACACTATTTGGATGTTTATAGCCTTTTTAGCTACATCAGTTTCATAGCTAAAATATATATCAAAAATCATCTTTCTAATATTTAGAGGTGTCAATATGGCAGAAATAACAAAAAGATTCAAAGCAAAAGGAATGCACTGTCAAAGCTGTGAAAAGATTATCACAATGGCAGTTAAAGAAATAGATGGTGTAAAATCAATCAAGGTAGATTATAAAACTGAAAAAGGAGAGGTTACCTTTGATAAAACAAAAACTGACTTTGAAAAAATTTGTAAGATAATTGAAGAACAAGGTTATACTTGTTCTTTGATCGATGAAAAAGAAGATTCAGACTATTTTTCTATAGACAAAAAACTAATAGGTTTAATTTTAGGTATAATCGGAATATTGATTGCAGGTTATTTTGTATTAAATCTAACCGATGGAATATCTTTTCCTGAAATCAGTCAAAATATGGGCTATGGATTATTATTTGTAGTAGGACTTTTGACAGGCTTTCATTGTATTGCAATGTGCGGCGGTTTTATAGTTAGTTATACTGCCAAAGATGCTCAAGAAGGAAGAAAATCCTATAAATCGCATTTGATGTATGGAGTTGGAAAAACAATTTCATATACTATTATCGGAGCTGCTTTTGGTTTATTAGGTTCAATAATAACCTTCACACCATTAATAAGAGGTTTTGCAGGAATAATCGCAGGATTATTTTTAATAATATTCGGTATAAATATGTTAGGTTTTAATTTTTTAAGAAAACTTAGAATAAGCACACCTTCATTAATAAATCACTTTGTAAACAAAAATTCTAAACATAATAATAGCCCTTTAATCATAGGTTTATTGAACGGTTTGATGATTGCATGTGGACCTTTACAGGCTATTTATGTCATGGCTGCCGGAACAGGAAGTATGATTGAAGGAGCCAAATTATTATTTATATTTGGGTTAGGTACTTTACCTGTTATGTTAGGTTTCGGTTTTTTAACAAGTGTAATCTCAAGTAAGATGACTCATAAGATATTGAAAGCATCTGGGATGATTGTTGTCTTATTAGGATTAATCATGGTAAATAGAGGATTAACTTTGACAGGAACTGGATTTGATTTAGATTCTTTGAAATCTTCTGTTCAATCACAAGATATTCAAGATAATAAGGCCATAGAGATTCAAGATGGTTATCAGATAATAAGGATGGATGTATTAAGTTCAGGATGGTCTCCTAACCAATTTGTTTTGAAAAAAGGGATTCCTGTAAAATGGATAATCAACGGAAAAGAAATAACGGGCTGTAATAATGCTATAGTTGTTCCAAAATTAAACCTTAACTTTGATATCAAGAAAGGCGAACAGACAATTGAGTTTACACCAACAGAATCAGCAATAATACCTTGGAGCTGCTGGATGGGTATGATAAAAGGAACTTTTATAGTTACTGATACAGGTCAAGTCACACAAAACCAAATAACCGGAGCTGCTGTTCAAAATACAGGAGGATCTTGCGGAACAGGAGGAGGTTGCGGCGGTGGTTGTGGTGGAAGTGGCGGTTGCGGATGTGGTGCATAATGAATAAAATTATTTTATTATTTATTTTCTTATTGGCAATCTTAACAGGTTGTTTGGCGAATGCAGATACAAGAATAACTAGAAATACTTTAAGTTCAGATCTTAATCCAGGTTTTGCTATAATAAATCTTAAAGTATCAATTCCTTGCCCAGGACACGCTTTTTTGATAGAAGATGCTTTAACTAATGCTGGCGCTGAAAATGTAGACTTTCAGATGCCAAATATCTTTATTGTAACCTATAACACCGATAAATTAAATAAGGAACAAATCTTAAGTATAGATATATTCAAAAATTATCCAGTAAAAGAGATAATATGAAAAAAATAAACATTTCAATAGGCGGTATGCATTGTCAAAGTTGCGTAACTTTAATAGAAAAATCTCTGAATAAATTAGAAAGCGTAAAAGCAGTTGTTAACCTAACAACTGAAAGAGCAACAGTAGATTTTGATGAATCTAAAATAAAAGAAAATGAAATAATACAACTAGTTGAAAGATCAGGATATAAAGCCTCAATCATAAATCTAGATAACAAATCATCTGATACAGAATCAAGAAAGCGAGAAGATGAGATAAATAAATTAAAGAAACTTTTTTTCACAAGTTTGATTTTCTCAGTACCTGCATTTATTATAGGTATGGTTCTCATGAGTCTAAATATTGAGATCCCTTATAGAAACTATATCTTATTTTTATTAGCTACACCAGTCCAGTTTTGGATTGGTGCTGGCATCTATAAAAGTGCATTTGGTGCTTTATTAAATAAATCTGCAAATATGGATACACTAATTGCAATAGGTACTAGTGCTGCTTATTTTTATAGTGTTTATGTAGCTTTTTTCAATCCAATAGGTGACCAATATTTTGAAGCAGCAGCTATTTTGATAACATTTGTTATGCTTGGAAGATATTTAGAAGCAATTTCAAAAGGAAAAACATCTGAAGCAATAAAAAAATTGATGCATCTATCACCTAAATTAGCTACAGTTATCAAAAAAGGGAAAGAAACCAAGATTCCAGTTGATAATGTAGCTGTAGGAGACATTATTATTGTTAAACCAGGAGAACAGATTCCAGTAGATGGTATTATCATAGAAGGTGAAAGTTCAGTTGATGAAAGCATGATCACTGGTGAAAGTATGCCTGTTGATAAGAAAAAAGGAAGTAATGTTACTGGTGCAACAATCAATAAACAAGGCAGTTTTAAATTTAAATCCACAAAAATAGGAGCAAATACAACACTATCAAAAATCATCAAATTAATAGAAGATGCTCAAGGAAAAAAAGCCCCAATCCAAAGATTTGCCGATATGATTTCAGCTTATTTTGTACCTGCTGTAATTGGTATAGCTATTTTGGCTTTTTTAACTTGGTATTTTATAGTTGGAAAAGATTTTTCATTTTCTCTTATTATAGCAGTATCTGTTTTAGTTATAGCCTGTCCATGCGCTTTAGGATTAGCAACACCTACAGCAATCATGGTTGGAACAGGAAAAGGTGCTGAAAAAGGGATTTTAATCAAAGGAGGAGATGCTCTAGAAACAGCACACCAACTTTACGCAGTAATATTTGATAAGACTGGAACTTTAACACAAGGAAAACCTGAAGTAACAGATATTGTTCCTTATGGTTCAACAGATGAAAAAGAATTATTAAAACTTGCAGCAAGTATTGAACAAAAAAGTGAACATCCTCTAGCCCAATCAATTGTAGACAAAGCAAAAGAACAAAAAATTAAACTGAATAAAATAACAAAATTCAAGGCAATACTCGGTCATGGTGTTGAAGGTATTATAAAGAATAAAAAAGTAATTGTAGGAAAGCCAGAATATATAAAAAAGAAAATTAATTTGGGAGAACTGGGTAGTAAAATAGAAAATCTTGAAGCATCAGGAAAAACAGTTGTAGTAGTAACTTCTCAAAATAAAATTAAAGGAGCATTAGCAATTGCTGATACAATAAGAGAAGATTCTATAGAAGCTGTAAAAAGTTTGCAGGATTCTAAAATCTTTGTTTATATGATCACAGGAGATAATAAAAGAACAGCTAATGCTATTGCAAAACAGCTAGGAATAAATCATATTATTGCAGAAGTTTTACCACAAGATAAAGCAAATGAAGTTAAAAAACTACAAAAAAAAGGAAAAGTAGCGATGGTTGGAGATGGTATTAACGATGCACCCGCATTAGCTCAGGCAGATATAGGAATAGCAATAGGTTCTGGAACAGATGTTGCAATGGAAACAGGAAATATTGTTTTGATGAATAATAAAACCACAGATGTTGTTAAAGCTATACAATTAAGCAAGATGACTATTAAAAAGATCAAGCAAAACATGTTTTGGGCTTTATTTTACAATTCATTAGGAATACCTATTGCAGCTGGATTATTATACCCTTTTACAGGTTGGCTTTTAAGCCCAATAATAGCCGGTGGAGCAATGGCTCTAAGTTCTGTTTCAGTTGTTCTGAATACATTATTGATGAAAGGAAAAAAATTATGAGGTGAAAAATGGTATATGAAAATTGTCCTATGATGGGTGGATATGGTTTGACAGGTTTTTATTTGAATTGGATATTAGTAGCAGTAATATTTGCAGCAATCTTTTGGGGAGTATATTATCTGTTCATAAAAGAAAAACCAAAAAAATCTAAAAGATAAAATCTATTTTTTATTCGTTTAATCCAAAAGATTCTACAAAATTAGAGATTAATCCATACTTATTTAGAAAATCAAATAATTTTATTTAATTTTTATCTTAAAGCATAAACCTTAAATAATAATAGGCTATCTATCAATATATGAAAATAGCATTCTTTGAAATAAAACAATGGGAAAAAGATTATATCAAGAAAAATCTTAGAAAACATGAGCTTTTATTTTTTGAAGAGCCTTTAACAAAGAAAAATGTTTCAAATATTAAGGATATCGATGCAATCTCTGTATTCATATATTCTAGATTAGATAAAAACTTATTAAGCAAACTTCCAGAGCTTAAACTAATCGCAACAAGATCAACAGGTTTTGACCATATTGACATTAATTTCTGCAAGAAGAAAAAAATTACAGTATGTAATGTCCCTTATTATGGAGAAAATACGGTTGCAGAGCATACTTTTGCTCTGATCCTAGCATTATCAAGAAATGTCCATAAATCTTATGTAAGAACATTAAGAGATGATTTTTCTATAGATGGATTGACTGGATTTGACCTTAAAGGGAAAACAATAGGCATAATTGGCGGAGGCCATATAGGGATGCATGTTGCAAGGATGGCTAAGGGTTTTGAGATGGATGTTTTAGTTTTTGATTTGTCTAGAAACAGGAAATTAGCAAAAAAGATGGGATTTCAATATGTTTCTTTTGAATCTTTATTGAAAAAATCAGATATTATCACAATACATGTTCCACATAATGCCTATACCCATCATCTGATCAATAAACGAAGTGTAAACAAAATAAAAAAAGGAGCTATCCTAATAAATACTGCAAGAGGTGCAATTGTCGATACAAATGCATTGTTATATGCTCTTGATAATAATATTTTAGGCGGAGCTGGTTTAGATGTGATTGAAGGTGAAGAATTAGTAAAAGAAGAAAAACAGCTTTTGCATGAGACTGGAAATACAAACAAGTGGAGACAGATTGTACGTGACCATAAGATATTCAGGATGGATAATGTTGTTTTTACACCGCATAATGCATTTAACAGCAAAGAAGCCTTGTTTAGGATAATAGACACCACTTTAGAAAATATAAATTCTTTTACAAAAAATAAAAAAACTAATGTTATCAATTGATTTTTAGAATAATCTTAAATTCGAAATATTATTAAACTCCTATTTCTATCATTTTACTATGGAAAAAAGAGGGCAGTTAACTATTTTCATAATTATAGGTATACTCATTTTAGTGGTTTTTTCTATAGTAATGCTTCTGCAGTCAAGCAATAATCTGAATTTTTCAGGAAAATCATCGCAGGAAAGCTCATTTGAATCTCAAAAATTAAAAAATTATGTTGAATCATGCCTAAAAAAAACATCTGAAGAGTCTATGACTCTTTTATCCAATCATGGGGGTGTTTTTAGTCCTAGCTCTGATATAGACCTTGATGGAATAGAGCTCAATATATTGGCAGAATATGGATCTGGTTTTGGTTATACTAATAAGATGCTTCGTTTAGATAACATAGAATCAGAATTAGCTTTAGATATTAAAAATAATTTAAAATCATGTATTGTTTGGGATTCTTTCATGAAAGAAGGTTATTCTATCAAGGACGCAGCTATGCAGATACAAGTTGTGATCAATTCTGAAAAAACAGAGATTTTTCTAAATTATCCTGTAGAACTATCCAAAAGTGATTTATCATTAAAACCAGAAACTTTTTCAGCAAATACACAATTACCTTTTTTTAAAATTTATTCTGCTGCTATGGATATTGTAAATCAAGAAGCTAGTTTCGGCTTTTTTGATAAAGAACAATACATGCTTGAACAAAGTCCTAATTTGATGATAGAAAAATATAGGCCTTATCCTGATATAGTCTATTCATTAAAGGAAATAGATCCTGTATTGAACAAAGAATTAATATTTAATTTTGCAATAAAAGGAAAAGAAACTGCCAATAGAGAAATTTTAGTCTATAAACAAAAAGGATGTTGTACAGACAATCATGGTATTTATTTTAGGAATGTAGATCAGTCGCAATGTTCTGCTCCTTATACTTATAAGAATAAAGAAGAATGTTCATCAAACAATAACAGGCTTCCGATTGTTACTGGTTGTTGTTTTAGGAGTAATTCATGCGGATTAACTAATGAACAGAACTGTATTTCTAGTGGAGGACAATTCACTGAAAATGATCTCTTATGTGCTAATTATTCCTGTCCAAATCTAAAATGCAGAAATGTCTATGATATTGGTCAAGGACAATTTTTATCAAATTCTATCTTAAATGGTCAGTCTTGGTGCGGTTATGACAGTATGGCAGGAAAAGGATTAGATTATGTAGGTACAAGACATTATCTGCATTCATGTATAAATGGCGTTGAATATATTGAGCCATGCAGAGATTATAGAGAAGAACTATGTACTCAAGATACTATCCAAGCAGAAGGCAAATCTTTTCCAAAAGCAATGTGTAGGATAAATAGGTGGTATGATTGTTCTCAGCAAACAGATCAGGCAAATTGTATGGACACTTCTAAAAGAGACTGTTATTGGTCAGATTATTTTGATATAGAAAAAAAATGTTATCCTTATGTGCCTCCTGGATTAAAATTTTGGGAAGGAAACAATAATATATGCAATATTGCTAATTTTGAAAAAGGAAGCTATGGAAATGATTATCCCAAAACCTGGGGGCATACAACTTTAGCTTATTGTCAAAGGACAGGAGATTGCGGAAATTACAGAAGCATATCCGATGATATAGGTATGGGTGGTTATTATAATCCTGATGGATCACCAGAACCATGGATTTATTGGAGCCCAGGTTATGTTGGAAGAGGAAGTGAATTTTTTATAGATTTAGGAACAAACAACACCTATACCGCTGCTTCAAGCATACCATTTGGAACTTCAGCAGGTTATGCCAGATGTAATCTATGGCAGCCTGCTGCTACAGATAAATGTGAATTATGTGTTGATAGCAAAGAAAGACCTTGTACAGAATATAAATGCAGAAGTTTAGGTCCTGGTTGTGTATTTGATAAAGCAACAAATCATTGTGGTGAAACTTCTTCTTCAGACTCAATTGCTCCTATTATCCATCTTATAGAGATACAGCCTGGATTTGATTTTACAGCGCAACCAAGCATGTATTACCAGGATACGATAGAATATGCAGTTAGTCCTAATATCTTGGTTCATAATTCATTTAATTTTAAATTTTCTACAACAGAATTAACAAGATGTAAATTAAGTTTACTTCCTCCCCAAGGATATTCACTAAATAATCTTGTTACAGATGTTATGTTAAACTCCTATGATTATTTAGATCTTTATAATATAACGATAAGATTTCCTTCTTCAACTTTAACTAATTTTAATAACTATCAGCTATTCATAAAATGTAATGATCAATCAGGAAATACAAATCAAAACGAATTTTTGCTGAATATCTTTACCAGCGAATTGAATGATGACACCATATCTCCAGAGATTATAAGTGTAGTTCCTGAAAATCAACAGGTACAAGCAGGAACATCTGTTAATTTTGATATATTTGTTAATGAACCGTTTAATTCATGCAGATATTCAAACGAATCTATAAATTTTAATAGTATGACACCTTTGAATTGCCAACCAACCAATGAAGAAAATATAATTTATCATATAAGTTATCCTTTAGGAGCTTATCTTTGTTCTTCTGTTATAGATATCCCTTTAGAATCAATAGAACTATTCTTTGCTTGTGAAGATAAAAAAGGAAATGTAAATAATAATTTTATCTATCAAATATAGGATTATTTTTATATAGCTATACACTTGCCATCTGATATTTGGCATACATAATCTAAAGGACACCCGCAAATAGCACATTTAGGTACTAATTCTGTTGCATTGACACAATAATTAGGCTTAGTTATTGAACAACCATCCATAATCGTGCCATCACTGCAAAATTTAGGATTAGACATATCTACACCATTATTTCCTGACCAATTTAAAGTTCCATCTCCTCC
>Ga0247841_10001978_pt1 | contig 42959 bp, 54 predicted proteins | sample LaCruzMarch2015__2_FD_192410 | JGI IMG/M metagenome (GOLD analysis project Ga0247841, IMG submission 192410) | Freshwater microbial communities from meromictic Lake La Cruz, Castile-La Mancha, Spain - LaCruzMarch2015_18m | ecosystem: Environmental > Aquatic > Freshwater > Lake | place: Spain...
GGCGGGCCACCCCGGTCTCAAGTATTATGACCTTCCAACCTCTTAAGACTGTAATGCCCGGTGATGACATGAAAACTGCCGTCCGCCTCATGGCCGAGAATGGATTTAACCAGTTGCCGGTGGTGGTTGAGGAAAGGCTGGTGGGAATGTTAAACCGCGCCGACATAATCCGGTATGTGCAGGTTCACCACGAACTGGGGCGCAGGTGAATACCTGCTCCAGAACGCAGCCTGTAATTCTATTTAGACCCCGGCCTGCGTATTGTGAGAACAGGGCATGCAGCCTGGCGGACGATCTGCTCTGTGGTGGACCCGGAGATAAACCTGCGCCACCCGGAGAGCCCATGGGTAGCGATAACAATCATGTCGATCCCCTTTTCTCCTGCATAGCGTATGACCTCGCCTGCCGCATTCCCGATGAGCACCTCCGTTACCGCGCTGACGCCCCGGGTTATCTTCTGCTCAGCCAGGTTCTTAAGCGACTTCTGTGCCTGTCCTTCCAGTTCCTGCTGGTAAGAGGCAACATTGAAGCTGGCTGATTCAACTCCTATGGGTGCCTCCACGATGGGTACGAGTGGCACAACATTGATAATATGAAGCGTGGCGCCGAAATGCGCTGCAAGTTCATCTGCAGCCTTAAGTGCCTCGTAAGAAGGATCGCTGAAATCGGTTGGGCAAAGTATATTCTTAACCGGCAACATCTCTAATTCCCCCTACACAAAATTATTATTCGCGTCTATTTAAACAGGTTATTTGCCTGAACCGTGCCGTCCGTATTGAAGTGGATCAGGGGGATGAAGTCATATCCGTCGGTTATGAGCTTATCGCTGCCGCCTTCATGGCGGTCAACTATAGCCACTACCTTCACAACCTTGCAGCCGATGCTTTCAACCGCTTCTATGGCCTTAAAAACCGAGCCCCCTCGTGTAACAACATCGTCCACTATGGCCACCCGCATGCCCGGCTCAAGGTGTCCCTCGATCTGCTTTTTGGTGCCGTGCTCCTTTGTGGTCTCGCGTACCAGGAAGGCGGGTGTGGGTTTCCCTCGACCGTAGCTTATAACTGCAACTGCAGTGGCGATTGGGATGGCACCAAGTACAAGCCCGCCGACTGCCTGAACACCGCTGCCCTCCAGTATGTCGCAGATGGTTTCGCCAACCTGGCTGGCTCCTTCAGGATGGAGAGTGAGAAGTTTGCCCTCAAAATAGCGGTTGCTTTTAGCGCCCGATGCAAGAGTAAACTCGCCGAACTTGATGGCCCCGGTCTTTTTAGCCAGCTCGATGAGCGAATTTACGGACGTATTCATAGCTACAATCTATACCCGGCAACCGGGAAAAATTATACTTCCCCACATGCATATTAGCAACTTGCCCCGCTGGGCCGGTGTGTACTTTTTTCTGTCCCGTGGGGTATAATCGGATAAACGGCAGTTTTTCTCGTATATGCAGCAGAGTTTCCTCTGTCCACGGTGCAGTAACGTAGCCTTCTTGGGCCAGCGGTTCTGTGGTTTCTGCGATTTAGTATTCCTTTATTCATGTGTCCAGTGCGGCTCTGCCCTTGAGCCGGGTAGTCCCTATTGTGGAAGCTGCGGCACGCAGGTCGATTGGGTGGTTCCGGAGCCGCAATATTCACAGCCGCCGGCGGCAACCGCTGCCCCAACCGGTAATATTGAGCAGCCGATCAGTATTGGGCAAACCGGTCCGCCGCGCCCCAGTGAGCAGGTAAATCAGCCCAAACTGGCGGAATACCAGTCCCGTCCTGAGGCGTACCCCGTACCGGCTACGCCTGTTTCAGCCCCGGCCCCCCCTCCCCCGGTGCCCGCTGAACACAAGGCAAAAGCGGAGGCCCACCAGGAGAAGAGTTTCGAACTGCTCAAGGACGGCCATTACTCCCTTGCGATCGACGAGCTGACTAAGGCCATCCAATTCGACCCGACCACGGCAATTGTGTACCTGCTGAGGGGAGGCGCTTTCTACAAAAAGGGGGACCTCGACCTGGCAATGGATGACCTCAACCGCGCCATTGAACTCGACCCCTACCTTTCAGCCGCTTTCTATAACAGGGGCAGCGTATATTACTATAAGAAAGAATTCGAGCATGCCATAAGCGACTTTTCAAGCTCAATTGCCATAGACGATACAGACCCGGGGGCATTTCATAACCGTGGCTGCGCCTACATGATGCAGGGGCAAAGCTACCAGGCTATCGAGGATTTTAGCAGGTCAATAATGCTCGATCCGCGGGATCCCCGGGTATATTTCAGCCGGGGCAATGCATATACCCGGACAGGGCAGTTGCTGAAGGCGGCGGAAGACTTCCGCAAGGCCAAAGGTATGACAACCGACCTGGCAGTCATAGAAGAGGCAGACCGGGCGCTGAAGGAATTGGGCCAGGGGTTGTAAGATAGTTTTCTTGGGCCTACTCCGGCAGTAGAGGCTCTGGTAGCGGAGGCCCATCGTCAATGACGTCAAGCTCTTTAATGTCGCTCTCATGCCTGATCTGGTCTATCCTGGACATGGGCCGTTCCAGCATATTTTTCCGCGTAACGGTGAGGACATCAAATTCCTTTTGCGCGTCCTGCAACTTCTTACCCATTTTATCCATACTTTCCACGAATTTCTGCCACTGCGCGGTGAACAGCCTGATCTGCGTGATGATATCGGCAAGGCCCTTCTCCATCTTGAAGTTCTTGGCGGCCTGGTTTATCAATGCCAGTACTGCATATAGCGTTACCGGGGAGCAGAGCACCACTTTCGATTGGAGGGCGTAGTCGAGCAATGCCGGGTCGTTCTCGTTAATGAACCGGTAGACCTGCTCGTTGGGTATCAGCACAAGCACGTAATCAACCGTATTCTGTTCGGGGTTGATGTAATCGCGGGTGGTGACTTCCTTGACACGCTGGCGGGCATCTTTGAGGAAAGCGGCCTTGAAGCCTTCCTGATCGGCCTCTGACTCGGTATCGATGTATTTTAAATAATTATCCAGGGGGAACTTGACATCCATATTGAGGACCAACCGGTTGGGCAGGAGAAAAGTGTAATCGGGCCTGGTGCCGACGGCAGTGTCCACCTGCTGCTTGCGGTAGTTGGTCCCTTCCAAAAAACCGATACTGGCCAGGATGTCATCAGCCATGCGTTCACCCCACTGCCCCCTGACCCTCGTATTGCCAAGGGCTGCCTGGAGTTTACCGGTGGTCTCCGACAGCTTGGTAGTCTGCTCCGATGCTGTCTTAAGCTGGGAGAGAAGCTCTCCATAAGCCTGGGAACGGTCCTTTTCCAGCCCACCCACCAATGTTTCCAGGCTCTTGAGGTTGTCGCGCACTTCCTTGATGGACTGATCTATCAGGGCCTTCTTGCCATCGATATTTTGCTCGCTGAGCTGTGATTGCGCGGTCACCAGTTGCCCCGACATCTTGACCAGGTGATCTACGGCCGTCTGTGTGGCAACGTCTGTGAATGCGGCCAGGTTTTTCTGCACCTCGCCGCTGATAGTCAGCATATCCTGTTTATAATAAGGTTTATAAACGCGGGTAATAATTATTGTGACCGCAACCCCGATGGCAAGCCCGCCCAAGAAGACCAGTGCGTAAATCAGCAGATCGTTCATCAGTTATATCCAAATATAATCGCCCGCATTATATGGTCGGGAAAATCTTCTGCAAATCGAGCTTGCCGTCAAGGCCGGCGGCGCCAATCATGAACAGCGATATAATGAGCACGGTCACAGCTGCTACAAGGGCTATCTGCAGCAGAAGCACACCGATGCCCCACCACATCCACCTCCGCTGTGTCTTCTTGAAGTGTTCCACGCTGTCCCAGCGCTTGTTCTGCCAGGCCCACTCATTGCCGCGCACGCCCAGGATAATGGACATGACCAGTGCGATTACCCAACCGAAGTATGGAAGCATGCCGCAAAGTGCGATAAAGGAGATCCAGACATTGTTGCCTATACCCCAGATCCAGGTGAGCAGAAAGGCGCCCCAGTTCCATCCGCGTATCTCGGGTGGCATCAGGGAAAGGGCGCCAAGGCCGGAGGTATACGAGGCAGCGGACGGGACGACACCAGGCCAGTCACCCCCTTTAAGTTTAGCGTCCAGGCACTGGTTACAGTAGATCTGCCCGTCTATGGTCACTTTACACTCAGGGCAAACGTACCTGCCGCAATTGCAGCAGCCGCCTATTGCATCACGATCGGTATGTATGGCGCACTTCATTCGCATGTTCTCCCGCGTTTAAATCCCTTAATCTATTACTAAAATGGCTGGATGCCCGACTGCTGCAAACCCCAGACTATGAGACCTAAGCCGAGCAGAAGTATGACGGTAAGCAGAACGGTTACGGCAATAGTTACACCCAAACCCCACATGGCCCAGGTATGCTGCACACGCTTGAAATGTTCCACGCTATCCCAGCGGCGGCTCTGCCAGGCCCACTGGTTGCCCTTGAAGGCCAGCACCCAGGGCATAACAAGTACCCCGAGGTAAGGGATGAATACGAAGAAAGACCACCAGACATTATTGCCGATGCCCCAGATCCAGGTGAGCAGGAAGGCGCCCCAGTTCCATTCGCCGAGTTCCCGCGGTACGGAAGCCCGGCTTCCCATACCGGATGTGTTCCCCGTCATCAAGACAGAGGCCGGTTGTGGAGCCATGGTATCCCCCCCGGAAACCATTCTCTGGACACATGAATTGCAGTACACTTTGCCGTCGTATTCCACTTTACATTCCGGGCAGACGGCTTGATTACAGGCTATGCATGTGCCAACCGCGTCGCGGTCCGGATGGTGATAACAGTACATGGCTACCTCCTTGGAAAAGGGTGACCGCACCCAGCATACAAACAGGCAATTAAGTGATTTAAATACAGTATAGTTTATACCCGCCGTATAAATCCACCCCGCCGGTTGAGGGTGGGCTAAACTTTTTCCCCGCTGTGCCGTTTTATCTTGCATAACAGGAAAAATGGGGGAAAGAACAGTGAGCGCCAACAAACAGTTCGCAGCAATCTTGATAGGATACTCAATCCTGAGTTCTTTTTTATTTCTCGTCGTCTGCTCCTGGTAACAGCACGGGCATCACCCCCTTTTTCCTCCCGTCCTCACCCTGATGGGGACGGGAGTTTGTTATTCGGCCGGGTTGACCTTTACTCGCTACCACCGCCGAATTATACTAATGGACGACACGTACCGGCACCGGAGCATATTGCGTGCGGTACGACAAGCAGAGAGTACAGTTAGCTGGACAACGACATGGCGGAAAGCTGGCAGGATTTCAATGGGTACGACCTCCCGTCCATCCTTAATATCATTTTTTATCCCAGGCAGGATGATTACAGACCGGCCGACACGGAACGAACAACAGGATACATGGTTCCTGTGGGAGAGGGTATCAGTATCTCCTGCCGGTTATTTTTCGGGGACGCTGAAAACGCTAACCTGCTTTTCTTTCATGGTAACGGTGAACTGGCCAGCGAATATGAAGATATCGGTAGCGCCTTCAACAGTATCGGGCTGAACCTGTTCGTCGCAGATTACAGGGGGTATGGCGCCAGTGGCGGCAGGCCTTCGGTGACTAATATGATGAGGGATGCCCATCACATAGCGAGGTGGTTCAAACAGTTTTTGAAGGATAATGATTACCGGGGGGGCTGCTTCATCATGGGGCGCTCTTTAGGCAGCGCGCCAGCTATCGAGTTAGCCGCTGCAATTCCTTCTGATTTCAAGGGGATGGTGATAGAGAGCGGCTTTTGTGATGTGACAGACCTGTTGGGCAGGATGGGGCGCATGCTGAACCGGTCCGGCCGCCCGGCTATTGGTTCGCCGGGATTTGACAGGGTCATTAAGATAACCATGCCTGCCCTCGTAATCCACGGGCAGTACGATTCAATTGTGCCCCTGGAGGAGGGGGAGAAAATATTCCGCAATGTAGCCTCGGCCGATAAAAAGATGGTGGTTGTACCTGGGGCGGATCACAACACAATTTTTGCCGAGGGTATTGAACTTTACTTGCACGAACTAGGTGATTTCGTGGGCAGACATAAATAAAAGAGCCCCCTCCGTCAACCGGAAGGGGCTCCCAGGTAGCGGTGCTATTTTTTCGCGGGCTTCTCTTCCGCTGTTTCCTCTTCTTTCTCTTCGACTACTTCCTCTTCGCCCTCTGCAGCGGCTGCCGCCGGGGCTTCTTCAACGGCCTTGCGTACCTCGGCAACCTTGATCAGCATCTGGTCAGGATCAGCCAAAATAGTAATCTTGCTGCTGACCTTAAGGTCCTTAACATGTATGGACTGCTCGGGGAGTGCCAGGCTGGAAATGTCAACCTCGATATTATGCGGGAGGTCATCCGGCAGAGCTTCGATTTGGAGTGCCGTCATGGCATGCAGGAGTGATACGTTCTTGAGCTTCAGGGCAGGTGCGGTACCGATAAAGACCAGCGGCACATCTGCCTTTAGCTTCTCCGCCATATTGACCTGGTAAAAATCCACATGTATGGGCTCGCCGGTCATGGGGTTGCGCTGCACATCACGGATGAGAACCATACCCGGTGTGTCGGTACCCCCTATCTTAAGTGCGATCAGGTCTGTCCCTCCCGCCCTGGCAATGATCTGGCCGAGCTTGCGGGCTTCAACCTGTACGGGTTGCGACTCAATGCCGTGGCCATAGATATTGCAGGGTACAAGGCCGCCGCGCCGCAGGAACCGCACTTTCTTGCCTTTGACCTCTCTTTTTAACACTTCGAGCTCAAGTCTTTTCATAGTCTTTCTCCAGAGTTAATAACAAAAGATAGAGGATACGCTGTTTGAACGTTAAAGTCAAATTTTGTGAGTACGGCGTGGCCATACGCAGCCGTATATTCAAAGAAATTCCTGGGCCCGTGCGCGGCACGATGGGTGACAGCCCTGGAGACCGCACAGGTTGCAGTCCTCTGCCCGGCAATCCCGGGTCAGCTCTCCTGACACCATCCTTTCCCGCTCGGACTTGAGGAAACCGGTGCTGACACCGGGGCTGATATGCTGCCAGGGTAGCAACTCATCCGGGTCACGTTCCCGGTGGGCGTAGAAGGACGGGTCTATGCCGCACTCATCGAAAGCCTGCTGCCACCTGGAAAAATCGAAAAGTTCGCTCCACGTGGCCAGCCGGCAGCCCTTTTTCCAGGCCGTGTAGATGACGGCACCAAGGCGTCGGTCACCTCGTGACAGAACGGCCTCGAGCAAGCTGGTTTTAGTATCGTGCCAGGAAAGATGCACGCTGCCCCGGCGCAGCAGGCTTTGCAGCAGGGCCTGCTTGGCCCCGAGTTGTTCACCGGAGTCCTGGGCGGCCCACTGGCAGGGGGTATGTGCTTTTGGAACGAAAGACGATACCGAGACCCTGACCCGTGGTGGACGCCCGCGGATACTCTTGCCCAGCCTGCTTACTGAGTCAACCAGGGCGGCAATGTCTCTCACATCGTCAGTCGTCTCAGAGGGCAGGCCGGTCATGAAATAGAGTTTGAGATTCATCCAGTCTTTTTCAAAGGCGGCAGCAAATGTTTCCATCATGGACTCCCGCGTTATCCACTTATTAATGGCCCGGAGCATCCGCTCGCTGCCTGCCTCAGGGGCAAAAGTCAGCGTGGTTTTACGGCCAGCAGGAAGAGACTCGATAAGGTTGATGGAAGATTTGTCCATCCTCAGGCTGGGCAGGGAGACGGTTATACCTGCCCGGGCATATTTGCCTGAAAGGGCCTGGACAAGGTGGCTGATGTTGCTGTAATCGCCGGAACTCAGGGATATAAGTGCCAGCGTATTGTAGCCCGTATTTCCCAGCAGGCAGTCGGCTGACTCGAGAACCGTGTCCTCCGGCAGTTCCCTTACAGGGCGGTAGAGTATCCCGGCCTGGCAGAAGCGGCAACCGCGGCTGCAGCCGCGCTGGATCTCCACGGCGGCACGGTCGTGTATAACCTCTATATAAGGCACCACCGGCCTGGTCACGGGCCGGAGTTTACTTGCTATAACCTTATTAATAAGCGGTGGAGCGTCATCATGCGCGCGGCGCATTGAAGCCAGCGTGCCGTCAGCATGGTAAGAAGGCGTGTAAAAGCGGGGAACGTATATGCCGGGCAGCTTCGCCAGGCAGCGCAGCAATATGTCCCTGTCGCCCTTGTACCCTTGAACGGCATTTAGCAGCCCATCCATGGCGTCCTCAGCTTCGCCGGTGAAGAATACATCTATAAAGTCCGAAAGCGGTTCCGGGTTCATGGCACAGGTACCGCCGGCTATTACAAGCGGGTGTGAACCGTCGCGCTGGCGGCTGAAAACGGGCAGTCCCGCCAGGTCGAGCATGTTCAGGACGGTGGTGTAACTCAGCTCATAGCCCAATGAGAATCCGATAATGTCGAAGTCCCGCAGGGGCCGGCCGGTCTCGAGGCTGTAAAGAGGCAGGTTATGCCGGCGGAGTGCCTGCTCCATATCGACCCAAGGTGCGTAAACGCGTTCCGCAAGGGCGCCAGGCGTGCTATTGATAATCTCGTATAGTATGGGTATAGCCATGTTGGACATCCCCACCTCGTAGATATCGGGGAACGCCAGCGCTACCCGTACACCAGCCGTTTCCCAGTTTTTGGGCGTGGAATTCCATTCCCCGCCGGTGTACCGTGCGGGTTTTGCAATACCCTGCAGTAGCAAGTCGTTTATCTGGAGCATACAGGTGTGGCTTCAATTATAACCGCCGCAATGCCCGGTCACAAAGAAGACATAGCACTTATTGCAGGTTGAAGACCGCACCATCACACGCGGTAAAGCGTTGACACCCGCTGGTGATAAAGGGTATAAAGTAGGCTGTTACAGGCAGGGGCACTCCTTTAGAACAGGGCAGGGGGATTAAGTACAGTGCAAAAAGCTGGTAAAAATGGGGTCAGGCAGACCGTTATGCAGAATATCGGGCGTAGCCCTGCGCCTAAGAAGAGCAGGGCAGGTAAGGGGAGGAGTATGTCCGGTAGACCGGAGCCGGATGCGGGACAGGTTAAAACCCTGATGGGCGGGATGCCCGTTGGAATATGCATTTTCGATAAAACGGGCATGATCACTTTTTGCAATGTGAGTTTTGCTGCCATAAGCGGGCTGCCACACAGGAAACTGGCAGGGCGCAAACTGAGAAAGAATGCGCTGTGGGGAGAGCGGGGGCAGGCGGATGAGTTCAGAGAGTTATGGCAAAGGGCCAAAGAGACGGGGCAGCAACTTACCGTGGCTGCCCAGCCCGTCAGCAGACCAGGGAAGCCAACCCGGTACTGGGATATTAAGCTTGAACCGTATTTGTCCAGGAGGAAACGGTTCGATGGCATGAACCTGCAGGTCAAGGATGTTACTGAAGAGGCCGGGTTGCGCAACAGGGAGCGCTTGCTGACAGGCTACTATTCCGCGGCAAGTAGGCACAAGTCAGTTCAGCCGCTGCTGGATGAGCTGGTGAGCTTGCTTAAGGAATATAGCTGCTGCCCGTCTGTGCAGATAGTTGTCCTGGACAGTTACGGCAACAGGACCCTCAAAGCCGGTACTGGGCGCAGCCCGGGCCTGTGGGATGGTAGCAACGCTGTTTCGCAGTCTGCCATCGAAGCTATCTTCGACGAGGTTGGCGCTGAGTTTTCCTGCGGAAGTGAAGGCTCAATTTGCCTTGGCGATATCGCCTCAATGCAAGAGCGGCTGGAAGGCAGCCTGAAAAACCTTGTGATAGATGGCGTCAACTCGTATGGTTATAGATCGCTGGCACTGGTACCCGTCAGGCTGGGGGGAAAGCTGGCAGGATATATCCTGCTTGCCAGTCCCGCTGCGGAAGGGATTACGCGGGGGATTGTGGAGGCGGCAGAGTCCGTTTCAGTGCACCTGCAGGTCATTATTGAATATGCTGGACTGAAAGATGAATTGCGAAGGCAGCGGCAGGGTTTATTGAAGCAGATGCATGAAAGAGCCGCCCACCTGGAAGCCCTGGGCGAAAGGTTAAAGCAGGAATCTGCTGAGCGTAAGAAGGCACAGGAGGAGATGCGGGTGCAGAGGGACCTGGCGGTGGCACTCAATGGGATTGAGAACCTCGATGAGGCACTGCGGTTGTGCCTGGATACCGCGATCCTCGTTTCCGGCATGGACAGCGGAGGCATCTACCTGGCGGACCCCCTGGCCGGGGGGTTTAAGCTGGCGGTTTCCAGGGGGCTATCAGAGGGTTTCGTCAGGCAGGTCACCTACTATAATGATTCGGAACCAAGTGCCAGGATTATCAATAGCGGCCAATCAGTGTATTCGACGTACAGCGACCTTGGTATGCCCACTGATCACGTACGGCAGGGGGAAGAATTGAAGGGCATGGGTGTTGTACCGGTTATGCACGATGGCAGGGCAGTAGCATGCCTGAATATTGCCTCGCACGTATTCGATGAGATCCCGTTCAGCGCTCGCGACGCGGTTGAGGCAATTGCGGCGGATCTTGGGACTTTCATTGCGCATATCGTTGACAGGGAGGCCCTCATAGAGAGTGAGGAGCGTTATCGTACGCTGTTTGCCAGGACCCCCAACCCGATAATGGTCAAAGATACCGAAGGCAATTACATAGCAGGCAACGATGCTGCGCTGGCTTTTCTCGAATGCACACGCGAAGAGTTTCTCGCCATGAACGTGAAATACACGCTGCCTCCTTACCTTGATGAGGGCTGGTACGCGAATCTGCGCAGTATTTGGGAAACGGGTGGGACGGTGGAGCGGGACTATTATGTCTGGGGCAAGATAAAGGTGCTCGACCTCACCATCACACCGCTCCAGGTGGGCGGCCGTAAAATAATCTTCGGCATAGGACGTGACGTTACGGAGCGCAAGAAAGCTGAAACGGAGTTGAGGCTTAGCGAGGAGCGCTACCGCCTGCTGGCTGAAAATTCCGTGGACGTGATCTGGACTGCCGGCATGGACCTGAAATTGACTTACATAAGCCCCTCCATATTTTTACACACAGGCTATACGGCTGACGAGGTCATGGATATGGCATCGCATGATCAGGGGTATGACTCAATGCTGGGAGTTGATGGAAGGGACATTGAACGCAAGCTGGCTGCCATGAAGTTGCTTATCGATGGGAAGGCAGATATGCAGGTTATCGAATACCAGGTAAAAGGCCGCGACGGGAATATTTCCTGGGCTGATGAAAAAATGAGCCTTTTAAGAGATGGCGAGGGTAAGGCAGCGGGGATAATCGGAGTTGCGAGGGACATCACGGTGCAAAAAAAGATGACCGAAAATCTTATTATTGCCGACAGGCTGGTTTCCCTTGGAGAGATGGCCGCCGGCCTGGCCCATGAAGTTAATAACCCTCTTACCGCGGTGATGGGGTTCGCCTATTTGCTGCAGCAGAATCCCGCCACACCCCCGGAGTTAAGAGAAGACGTGGAAGCCATTTATCGGGAGAGCAAGCGTGCGGGCGATGTGATAAAAAGCTTCCTTGCGTTCTCGCGCGGCCAGGCAGCCGAGAAAAAGGATGAGCAGATAAACAGACTTGTCGAGAACGTGCTAAAGTTGCGGCAGAGCCGTATGCAGAAGGAGAATATCAGTGTTAATCTGGACCTGGCTGAGGGATTGCCCTCCATCTATTGCGACGTTTCGCAGATCCAGCAGGCCATGCTTAACATCATACTCAACGCGGAGTATTTTATGTACCAGGCCCATCAGCGAGGTACCCTTGTTATAAGCACGCGCTTATCCGGGGCCAGTATAAGGTTATCCATAGCGGATGACGGCCCGGGCATAACGCCCGGCAACCTGGACCATGTCTTAGACCCCTTCTTCTCGACCAAGCAGGTCGGGGAAGGGACAGGCCTGGGACTCAGTATCTGCCACAGCATTGTGCGCGGACACGGCGGCAACATTTACGTCGAAAGCTCCCCCGGCAAAGGAGCAATTTTTACCATAGAGCTGCCGGCCGGCCAGCAGGGTTTTATATTGCCGCAGGTTGGCAATTGTTGACAGGGATTCAATTCCTGTGATAATATTTCCATTTGTTGCAAAGTTGCGCTAATATTCATAGGTTCAGCGCAGGTTTTGCGTGACCTGGATAACAATCAAGCCGGCTGGTTGACCCGGGATGTGGGCCAGATCGGGAAGTAGTCCGGGGACAACTGGTTGGCTTTTTAATTTGCCGAAAAACAGGGAATAAAAACGTAAGGAAGAGAGTAGTATGCCGACAGTAAACCAGCTGGTCAGGAAGGGCCGCCGCAAGGTAGCCAAGAAGACCAAGTCTCCCGCGTTGCAGGTGATATACAACACGCTGAAGAACAAATCCAGGAAAGGCGTATGTTCACCGCAGAAGCGCGGTGTGTGCGTGCAGGTTAAGACCATGACTCCAAAAAAGCCTAACTCGGCATTGCGTAAAATCGCCCGCGTGCGGCTAACAAATCATATTGAAGTCACGGCATACATCCCGGGGGAGGGGCATAACCTCCAGGAGCACTCAGTAGTTCTGATCCGCGGCGGCAGGGTTAAGGACCTGCCGGGAGTCCGCTACCATATCATACGTGGCACACTCGATGCCGCGGGAGTCGACAAGCGCAGGCAGGGAAGAAGCAAATACGGAGCCAAGGCTCCCAAGGCGCCTGCAGCAGTCAGCTAAATATAACGGGGAGATAATATGTCGAGGCGAGCCAAGTTTGTAAACAGGGAAGTAGGCCCGGATCCCAAGTACGGCAGTCCGGTGGTTGCCAGGTTTATTAATAAGATAATGTATAAGGGCAAGAAGTCCACTGCCCAGGGCATTGTTTACGATGCTTTTGAACGTATAAACAAGCAGATGAAGACCGAGCCCCTCAATATTTTTGAGCAGGCTATGAAAAATGCCACCCCCATGCTCCAGGTCAAGTCCAGGCGCGTCGGAGGTGCTACATACCAGGTGCCCATTGAGGTAAGCCCGGAGCGCGGCGAGTTCCTGGCCACCAAATGGATCATTACATACGCCAGGGACCGCGGCGGAAGGTCGATGGCTGAAAAGCTGGCCGCAGAGCTGATGGATGCAGCCCAGGGACAGGGCAACACCATCAAAAAGAAACAGGACACCCACAAGATGGCAGAGGCAAATAAGGCATTTGCGCATTACAGATGGTAACAACAGGCGTTAAGGAATCCCGGCCCAAGCCGGGCCAGGGTAATAATAAAGTGACAAGATCGTTTCCTCTGGATAAGGTTCGGAACATCGGCATCATTGCACATATTGATGCAGGGAAGACCACGACTACCGAGAGGATCCTGTTCTATACAGGCAGGACCTACAAAGTCGGTGAGGTGCACGACGGCACTGCTGTTATGGACTGGATGGTGCAGGAGAGGGAACGCGGTATAACAATTACTTCGGCTGCCACCACCTGCCACTGGAAGGATTACCGCATCAATATCATAGACACACCGGGGCATGTTGATTTTACGGCCGAAGTGGAGCGCAGCCTGCGCGTCCTCGACGGGGGCGTGGTCGTACTGGACGCTGTGGCCGGGGTAGAGGCACAGTCAGAGACGGTCTGGCGCCAGGCAGACAGGTACGGGGTGCCCAGGATTTGTTTCATCAACAAGATGGACAGGGTGGGTGCCGATTTCTTGCGGACGATCCAGATGATAGAGGAGAGGCTCAAGGCTAAGACTGTAGCGATACAGGTCCCGCTTGGGAAAGAGAACCTTTTCCGCGGCGTCATCGACCTAGTAGCTAAGAAAGCCTGGATTTTTCCGGACGAGGTTTCTGAAGATCCGTCCGAAGCTGAAATCCCCGCAGATATGATGGAGGAGGCGGCCCGGGCCAGGCACGATATGATAGAGAAGCTGGCAGAAAATGACGACCAGCTCATGCTCAAGTATGTTGATGATCAAGAGATCAATGAAGAGGAAATCAAGGCAGCCATCAGGCGCCTGACCGTGGCCAACAGGATCGTACCGATAGTTTGCGGGACGGCCCTGCGCAACAAAGGCATACAGTTGGTGCTTGATGCAATTGTCGATTATCTGCCCTCCCCGCTGGAAAAACCGGCACTCAAGGTTGTTGATACTACCACGGGGCAGGAGGTTACGCGCCCGGCAAGCGACGAATCACCGTTCACGGCGCTCGCGTTTAAGGTAGTATCTGACCCGTTTGTGGGCAGGCTGGTTTACTTCCGGGTTTATTCAGGCAGTATCAAGGTCGGTGCACAGATATACAACGCCAGCAGGCAGGGCCGTGAGCGCCTGGGCAGGCTGCTGCTCATGCACGCCAACAAGCGTGAAGAGATCGACGAAGTGGATACGGGCTGTATAGCGGCCACCCTCGGGCTGAAAAACACTTTTACAGGTGACACGCTGTGCGGGGCGGGCCAGTCCGTCCTGCTTGAGGATATTAAGTTCCCCGAACCAGTTATCTCCATGGCGGTTGAGCCCAAGAGCAAGGCTGACCAGGATAAGCTTGGCGATGCCATGGGCCGACTTTCGGAAGAAGATCCTACTTTTAAAGTTAAAACCAACGAGGAAACCGGGCAGACGATCATATCAGGCATGGGTGAACTGCACCTTGAGGTACTGATAGACCGCATGATGAGGGAGTTTGGCGTGCAGGTCAGGGTCGGCAAGCCGCAGGTAGCTTACAAGGAAACGGTCACCATACCTGTGGAAGCGGAGGGCCGCTTTATCCGTCAGACAGGTGGGCATGGACAGTATGGCCACTGCTGGCTGAAGATCGAACCGGGCGAGCGCAACAGCGGTTTTATGTTTGTAAACGGGGTGCGCGGCGGCGATATTTCACGGCAATACATACCGGCCATTGAGGCTGGCGTAAAAGAAGCGCTGGATACCGGCGGCCTCAGCGGATACCCGCTGGTGGACATCAAGGTTACTGTATTTGATGGGAGTGAGCATGACGTCGATTCATCGGAAATGGCCTTCAAAATGGCAGGTTCTATAGCTTTAAAGGAAGGAGTTGCCAGGGCAAAGCCGGCAGTATTGGAACCGATTATGAGGCTTGAGGCCGTGGCCCCATCGACCTTCATGGGAGATGTGATCGGCGATATTAATTCCAGGCGCGGGCAGATACAGGGCATTGAAACGCACGGCGAGACCTGCGTTATTCACTGCTTCGTTCCGCTGGCCGAGTCTTTCGGCTATACAACGACACTAAGGTCGCTGACACAGGGCAGGGCTACTTCATCCATGGAATTCCAGCAATACAGCGAAGTGCCGGCAAGTATACTTGAAGAAATGTTAGCTAAATCGAAGGGTAGGTAAATGACCAAGCAGAAGATAAGAATTAAATTAAGGGGATACGATCACAGGCTGGTCGACCAGTCCGCCGGGCAGATAGTTGAAACCGCAATAAAATCAGGCGCCGAAGTGATCGGGCCGGTGCCCCTGCCGACAAGGATCGAGAAGTTTTGCGTGATCCGGTCAGGTTTTATTGATAAGGATTCCCGTGAGCAGTTTGAGATGCGGACTCACAAGAGGCTCATCGACATAGTCGGCCCGACAACCAAGACCATCGATGCGCTTACTCAGCTACAGTTGCCTTCAGGCGTAGAAATCGACATTAGATTGTAGGAATAAGAAAAATGGCTGGCATACTCGGAAAGAAAATCGGAATGACACAATTGTACAGGGAGAACCTGGAGATAGCTGTTACAGCCATCGAAGCCGGTCCCTGCTGTGTCACCCAGGTCAAGACGGTCGAGAAGGACAAGTACAATGCTGTCCAAATCGGTTTTGGCGAGGCCAAGAAGCTGGGCAAGGCAGAGAAAGGGCATCTCAAGGAAAACGGGAATTACCGCTACCTGCGAGAGTTGCGCACAGAAAATGTAAAAGATTACCAGGTGGGTCAGAAGATAGATGCCGGGATGTTCAAGGCCGGTGACATTGTCCAGGTCGAAGGCATTTCCAAGGGTAAAGGGTTTGCCGGTGGGGTAAAGAGATATCATTTCAAGGGTGGGCCCAAGACACACGGCCAGTCCGACAGGCATCGTGCCCCGGGTTCGATCGGTTCCACCACTACGCCAGGCCGGGTATTCAAAGGCCTGCGCATGGCCGGGCATATGGGCGCCCGCAAGGTTACGACACGCAACCTGGTCGTGGTCGAAGTTGACACCGCTAAGAATGTATTGCTGCTTAAGGGCGCGGTTCCGGGCGCTAAGGGCGGGATACTGCTGATTGAGAAAGCATAATAATAAGGGTTACTGCAGTGGATTTAGAAGTATTTGATTTGAAAGGCGAAAAGACCGGCAAGATAAAGGTCAGTGACTATGTATTTGGCCAGGCCGTTAACGAGGCAGTTGTGCACCAGGCCTTGCTGAGGCAGCTGGCTAATAAGAGGCAGGGCACTGCTGATACCCAGACCCGCTCGGACGTGTCGAGGAGCACCAAGAAGCTCCATGCCCAGAAGCACACCGGCAGGGCCAGGCGCGGAGGTGCGTCATCGCCGCTGCTCAAAGGCGGCGCCGTGGCTTTCGGCCCGCACCCGCGGAGCTACCGGCAGGACATGCCTAAGAAAATGCGCCGGTTGGCCTTGCGCAGTGTCCTTTCGGGAAAGGTACGAGACGGCGAGGTTAAGGTGCTCAAAAAGCTTGATCTCAAGGAGCCCAAGACCAGGCTGATGTCAGATATATTGGATGCCCTGGGCATTGACAATACTGCAATCGTGGGTGTTGCCATGGGTAAGGACAATATCACCATGGCGTGCTCCAATATACCGGGCATCAAGACCACCATGGTTTCGATGCTGAATGTGGCTGACCTGCTGTCCTACCGGGTGCTGGTGCTCGATGTAGATGCCGTTCGGCGCATCGAAGAGCTGTGGGATGAGAAGAAGTCAGAAAAGAGCAAGGAAAAGGCGGGATAAGGCGCCGAGAGGTTTATTTACGTCATGAATTTATTTGAGATTTTACGCAGGCCGCTGGTGACTGAGAAGAGCACGAGGCTTTCAGAGCGGAACAAGTATGTATTTGAAGTTGACAAGAGGGCCAACAAGGACCAGGTCAGGCTGGCTGTTGAGAAAGCATTTAAAGTGGGTGTTGTGAGCGTTAATATCATCAAGGTACCAGGCGAGACTAAGAGGATGGGCAGGAGGGCAATTGCCCGCCCTTCCTGGAAAAAGGCAATAGTGACACTCAAAGAAGGGGATAAAATCCAGTACTTTGAGGGAGTCTAAGATAACAGGAGTATAAATTGGGTTCTGTTATAAAGAAACGTAAAAAGAAGATGGCGAAGCACAAGCATCGGAAGCTTTTGAGAAAGAACCGATGGCAGCGACGTCACTCTTAATAAGCAGGAGTAGTTAGAGTTGGCTTTAAAGACATTTCGCCCTACATCCCCCGGGCGCCGCGGAATGGTGAAGATATCGTTTGACGATATCACGAAGACGGTGCCGGAAAAAGCCCTGTTGGTTCCGCAGAAAAGAAAGGCGGGACGCAACAGCAGGGGTGTGATAACGGTGCGCCACAGGGGTGGAGGCGCCAAGCGCAAGACGCGTATAATCGATTTTAAAAGGGACAAACTGGGTGTGCCCGGCCGGGTCGCGGCCATTGAGTATGACCCTGGCCGCTCCGCCCGCATAGCCCTGATTTTTTACGCCGACGGCGAGAAACGCTATATGCTTTGCCCGCTTGGGGTGGGCGTTGGCGACATTATAATGGCGGGCGATACTGCAGAGGTCAAGCCTGGCAACAATTTGCCGCTGGGCAGCATACCGGCGGGCACGACGGTGCACAACCTGGAGTTTGAGCCCAATAAGGGTGGCCAGATAGTGCGCAGCGCGGGGACTTCGGCACAGGTCCTTGGCAGGGAAGACAGGTATTCCACGGTGCGCCTGCCCTCGGGCGAGGTACGCCGCTTTTTGAATGAATGCAGGGCTACTATAGGCCAGGTAGGGAACCTTGACCACCAGAACATCAAGCATGGTAAAGCAGGACGAGTACGCTTGCTGGGGCGAAGGCCCAAGGTGAGGGGCTCGGCCATGACTCCCCGTGATCACCCGCATGGTGGTGGCGAAGGAAGGTCGCCGCGAGGTATGCCTCCCAAGACACCGCAGGGCAAGCCGGCGCTGGGGCACAGGACACGCGTGGGCAAGGTATCCGACAAATTGATCGTAAGGCGCCGCTACGCAGCGAAATAAAGAGGTAAATTAAGTATGTCACGTTCAGCGAGAAAGGGCCCGTACTGTCATCCCAAGCTGCTGAAAAAAATTGAAGCGCTAAACAAAAAGGGCGAGAAGCAGGTAATCAAGACCTGGGCACGGTCTTCCACGATCATGCCAGAAATGCTCGGGCACACGATTGGAGTGCATGACGGCAGGCGGCATGTACCGATTTTTATAACAGAAAATATGGTTGGCCATAAGCTGGGCGAGTTTGCCATGACCCGCACGTTCCGCGGTCATGTTGGCAAGTCTGTAGCTGCAGCGCCGGTCAAGAAGAAATAAGCAGGTAAGAAATGAGAGTAGGAGCAATAGCTAAAGATATAGGGATCCCTCCCCGCAAGGTGAAACTTGTGGTGGATATGGTGCGGGGCAAAAAAGTTGAGGATGCCTTGAATATTCTGAAATTCACGCCTACCCCGGCGGCCAAAGCTATTGCGAAGGTAATTAAGTCTGCCTCTGCCAACGCGGAGAATAACTTCCAGATGGACCCGGCTGAATTAAAGGTCGTTTACATCGTGGCAGACGAGGCCCGCACATTGAAAAGGTACAGGCCGCAGTCCAGGGGCCGCTTCAGCCCCATATTGAAACGTGCCACTCATATCAAGGTTTTCGTTTCCGAGGAGGAAAAATAATTGGGACATAAAGTGCACCCCTACGGTTTCAGGATTGGCATAATACGCGGCTGGAAGGCCAAGTGGTTTAATGAGAAGCATTACCTGGAAGCTTTGCATGACGATATCAAGCTGCGCAAAGAGATCAAGCGAAGGCTGCGCGAGGGCGCTGTGGCAAGGGTCGAGATGGACCGGCAGGGGAACGATATAGTAGTGACGATTTTCACCGCCCGTCCGGGCATTGTCATAGGCCGGGGCGGCCAGCGTGCCGAGGAATTGAGGTCAGAACTGGAGAAACTCTGCGGCAAGAAGGTTAAATTATCCATAAAGGAAGTTGAACAGCCTGAACTGGAAGCGACGCTTGTGGCACGCAATATTGCAGACTCGCTGGAAAGGCGTGTGGCTTTCAGGCGTGCCATGAAACAGGCAGCTTTTAAGACCAGGCAGGCCGGTGCAAAGGGTGTAAGGATAAGTTGCGGCGGCAGATTGGGAGGCGCTGAAATCGCAAGGCGTGAAACTACCCGCGAAGGACGGTTACCGCTGCATACACTTTGCGCCGATATCGATTATGGAGTGGCCGAAGCCAATACAACCATGGGAAACATCGGTGTCAAAGTTTGGATTTACAAGGGCAACATTATTCCTGAAGTAAGGAGAGAAAGTGTTACAACCGAAACGAGTGAAGTATCGAAAGTGCCATAGAGGCCACCTGCGTGGCAAGGCACAATCCGGTAATACGATTACCTTCGGTGATTTCGGTATGCAGGCCGAGGAGGCCCACTGGATTACGTCGCGGCAGATCGAAGCGGCCCGGCGTGTTATCGTACGTTACCTGCGGCGCGGCGGGCAGGTGTGGATACGGATCTTTCCTGACAAATCTGTCACCAAGAAGCCGGCTGAAACCCGTATGGGCAGCGGCAAGGGCGCCGTCGATCACTGGGTAGCAGTGGTCAAGCCAGGCAGGATGATGTTTGAGATCGGTGGTATAAAGGAGAATATGGCCAAGGAAGCTTTAAAGCTTGCTGCCCATAAATTGCCGATTAAAACCAGGTTTGTGGCACGTGAAACTCTCAAGGAAGTGGTGAAAGGTGAAATTAACTGAAATAAGGGCGCTGGGTAGCGCCGAGTTGCAAAAAAAATTGGAGGAAGCTCACCAGGAGCTGTTTAACCTGCGCTTCAAGCTGGCGACCAGGCAACTGGTCAACCACTGCGAGCTGCCGAAGGTCAGGAAAAGGATCGCCAGGATAAACACGATTATACGCGAGCGGGAGCTTGGCAAGAAGTAAAAGATGGAAAAAAACCGGAAAACCAGGATCGGTAAAGTCACCAGCAACAAGATGCAAAAGACGGTTGTCGTGCGCGTTGAAAACCTGCGCAGGCACCCGCTGTACCATAAGGTGGTCAGGCACTCATCCAATTTTAAAGCCCATGATGAGGAAAACAAGTGTAACGTCGGTGACGTGGTCAAGATCGTGGAAACCCGGCCGCTGTCGAAGGATAAAAATTGGCGGGTCGTGGAAATAATACAGAAAGCGGACATAGTCGGTGTCTTAAAGGACGATTTGGCACAGGCAAACCAGGAGAGCTAAAGTGATCCAGCCGAATACCAGATTAAAAGTTGCTGATAACACGGGTGCACGCCAGGTGATGTGCATAGGGGTGCCGGGGGGCACCCGCAGGCGCTATGCCTCAGTAGGCGACGTAATCACCTGCAGCGTCAAGCGTGCCATACCCGGCGGGGTGGTTAAGAAGGGTGACGTAGTCAAGGCGGTTATCGTGAGAATTGCCCAGCACCACCACAGGCCGGACGGTTCCTACGTACGCTTCGATGACAACGCCGCAGTAATACTTGACGATAAGGGAAACCCCAAGGGTACCCGCATATTTGGACCGGTTGCGAGGGAATTGAGGGACAAGAATTTTATGAAGATAATTTCCCTGGCGCCGGAGGTGCTTTGAGATGAAGATTCGCAAGAATGACAACGTGTTGATCATTGCCGGCAAGGACAAGGGGAAAAAAGGCAAGGTGCGTAAGGCCATACCCGATAAAGACAGCGTAATCGTGGAAGGATTCAACCTTATCAAGCGCCATTCCAAGACCAAGGGTAAAACGCGGCAGGCCGGCATTATAGAGCTGGAGGCGCCCATACATGTTTCGAGCGTGATGATTATCTGCAATAAATGCAACAAACCAGCCCGGCTGGGATACAGGGAGCTGGAAGACGGCAACAAGGCCAGGTTCTGCCGCAGTTGCTCTGAGATCATTGATTAAATTGAGGTAACCCGATAATGGTAAGGCTGAAAGAAAGATATAACAAAGAAATTGTGCCGCAGCTGATAAAGAAGTACGGCTACCGCAACGTCATGGAAGTTCCCCGGGTCAACAAGATAGTTCTAAACCTGGGTATGGGCGAATCATTGGTCAACCCCAAGGCCATGGAAGCGGCCGGCAAGGATTTGACCACCATAGCAGGACAGCATGCGGTGATAACCAAGGCCAAGAAGTCCATCGCAGCCTTCAAGCTGCGGGCGGGCACACCTATAGGCATGATGGTAACACTGCGCGACAAAAGGATGTATGAATTCCTCGACAAGCTTGTCAGCGTTGTTCTGCCGCGCATACGTGATTTCCAGGGTGTATCGAGGGACGCTTTCGACGGGCAGGGCAACTACACGCTGGGCATGAAAGAGCAAATCGTTTTTCCCGAAATCGAATACGACAAGGTGGATAAGACCAGGGGTCTTGAGATAACGATAGTTACATCGGCGAAGACGGACGAGGACGGCAGGCGCCTGCTCGAGGCAATAGGTATGCCGTTTAAAAAAAATTAGCAGGTTTTAAATATGGCGAAGTTATGCAAGATAAATAAGGCAAACAAACCACCCAAGTACAAGGTGCAGCAGCATAGCCGCTGCAAGCTGTGCGGCAGACCAAGGGCATACATGCGCAAATTCGGTATGTGCCGCATTTGCTTCCGCACACTGGCCCTTAATGGCGAGCTGCCAGGGGTACGGAAATCAAGCTGGTAAAATTGTTGACGGAGTTGTTGATCAATGGTTACTGATCCGATTGCTGATTTGTTGACGCGGGTGCGCAATGCCGCCATGGCACGCCATGACAGCGTGAATATACCTGCCTCTAAAGTGAAAATTGTGATTGCCAAAATCCTCAAAGACGAGGGTTTTATAGCCGATTATTCCATTATTAAGGGCGAACCGCAGCGCACGATCAAAATTACGCTTAAATATATCGATAAGCAGCCTGCTTTCATAGGCCTTGAACGCGTGAGCAAGCCCGGGCTCAGGGTATACTCCGGGAAAAAGGAGATACCGAGGGTATACGGCGGACTCGGCATCGCTGTCATCTCCACCTCTAAGGGTCTGATGACGGGCCAGCAGGCCTGGAAGAAGAACATAGGCGGCGAAGTGTTATGTTACGTATGGTAATTGAATACAGTGAGGTGAACCCGTGTCTCGTATAGGAAGGATGCCTGTGCCTGTGCCCGCAGGCGTCAAGATCAAGATTGCCGGCACAGAGGTTACTGTTGAAGGCAGTAAAGGGAAGCTGACCCGCGAATTCCACCCGGATATCACGATTAAGCAGGAAAGCGGTAATTTGATCGTTACACGCCCCACCGATAACCGGCAGCACCGCTCGTTACATGGCCTGAGCAGGTCGCTGCTTGCCAATATGGTGGATGGTGTCACCAAGGGTTATGAGAAGAACCTCGAGTTGAGCGGTGTCGGCTACAGGGCCCTCAAAGAGGGCAACAAGCTGAAGCTGCAGATAGGTTACAGCCACCCGGTGGAATTCGACCCGCCGAAGGGTATAGATATAATTGTCGAGGGCACCAACAAGATCCGCATAGCCGGTGTCGATAAGGAACTCGTTGGTGAAACAGCGGCTGAAATCAGGCGCATACGCATTCCTGACGCTTACAAAGGAAAGGGTGTCAAATATGCCGGTGAGAGGCTTCGCTTGAAGCCCGGTAAGGCTGGCAAGACAGCCACTAAAGGGAAATAATAATGGCTAAAGTAAGTTCTAATGTAGCCCGCAAGAGGCGCCACGCGCGCATCAGGACCACCGTCTCGGGGACGCCCGATCAGCCGCGGTTGTGCGTCTTCCGCAGCCTGAGCAATATTTATGCACAAATAATAGACGATACCAGCGGCACGACCCTGACCTCGGCCAACAGCATGGGTGCAGAATTGAAGGAACGTTCAAAGGGCAAGAACAAGACACAGGTTGCCGAACTGGTAGGGTCCGAATTGGCCAAAGGTGCCAAGGAAAAGGGTATAAGCCACGTCGTGTTCGACCGCGGCGGCTACAAATATCATGGCCGGGTTAAAGCGCTGGCTGAAGCGGCGCGCAAGGCCGGGTTAAAATTCTGAGGATTTGAGTATGAAAGCAGCGACTAAAATACATAACCCTATGCCAAGGTTGGACATCAGTGACATGGAATTCACTGAGAAACTGGTATCCCTGGACCGCGTGACCAAGGTGGTCAAGGGCGGTAAAAATATGCACTTCCGCGCGCTGGTGGTCGTCGGTGACGGCAAAGGCCACGTGGGCGTGGGATTGGGCAAGGCCAGGGAGGTCCCCGAGGCCATCCGTAAAGCCGGCGTGTCGGCTAAAAAGAGCGTTATCAGCGTTGTTTTCAAGGACAAGACCATCCCGCACGAGAGCTTTTCCAAGTTTGGAGCTGCCCGGGTACTGCTCAAGCCGGCCCCTCCAGGCACCGGTGTCATTGCCGGGGGTGGCGTGCGAGCAGTAGTTGAAGCAGCGGGCGTCAGGGACATATTGACCAAATCACTTGGATGCGCCAACCCGGTAAATGTTACAAGGGCGACCATCCTGGCCTTGGCCAACCTGAGGGATTTCAAGGAAAGCCTCAAGCGCAGGAAAGGATTGCAGGGGATCGAGGAGATACAGGCACGTGGCTAAGATACGCATCAAGTGGGTAAAAAGCGATATTGGATATGCAGGCGACCAGAAAAGGACGCTCAAGGCGCTGGGTTTTCACAGGCTGAACGAAGTGGTCGAAAAAGAAGATACCCCGGTTATCAGGGGCATGATAGCCAAAGTCAGCCATATGCTTGCTATAGAAGAGAACGAAGATGGATCAAAGTAATTTAAAGCCTCCGGCGGGGGCCAAACACAAGAAAAAACGTGTGGGCTGCGGTGACGGCAGCGGGCACGGCACATTTTCTACGCGCGGCTGCAAAGGACAGAAGTCGCGTGCCGGGAGGGACCTGCGCCCGGGCTTTGAAGGCGGCCAACTGCCGATTATCAAGAGGTTGCCCTGGACCAGGGGATTTACCAACGTGGCCAAGAAACAGTATAGCCTGGTCAACGTGGGAGATCTCAAGAAGTTTGATGCCGGCGCCGAGGTGAATACTGAAATACTGGTTCAATCAGGCCTGGTAAAATCGGCGGCCTTTCCTGTCAAGGTCCTCGGCAACGGGGAACTGGACAGGGCCCTTACAGTCAAAGCCAGCAGGTTTTCAGCTGCTGCCAAGAGCAAGATTGAAGCGGCCGGCGGCAAGGTAGAGGAGATCTAGCATGCCTCAGACCCAGTCACGGCCCCGCCTGATCCAGGCAATGGTAGACGCTTTCTCCCTGCCTGATCTCAGGCAAAAGCTGATCTTCACCCTGGCCATGCTGATCGTTTTCAGGTTTATTGCGCATGTCCCCATACCTGGCGTAGACCTGGGTCAACTGCAGAAGATTTTCGACAACAGCCAGCTGCTGGGCATGCTCGACCTTTTCAGCGGCGGTGCCATGAGATATTTCAGCATAGCTGCAATGGGAGTATATCCCTATATCACCTCTTCGATCATAATGCAGCTTCTGGTACCGGTTATCCCCGCGCTACGCCGACTCTCGGAGGAAGGGGAATCCGGCAGGAACAGGATCAACCAGATAACGCACTGGCTGACGATTCCTCTGGCGGCGCTGCAGGGTTTCGCACAACTCCAGCTTTTACGCAGCCAGGGGGGCGTACTGGAGTCCGGTGCACTGGAGACGGTGGCCATCATAGCGTCGCTAACTGCCGGCACCATGATATGTGTTTGGCTGGGTGAACTGATCACCGAGCGGGGTATCGGCAACGGTGTCTCGATCATTATCTTCGGCGGCATCATCGCCGGCTTGCCGGAACAGGTGGGCCGCGGCATGATAGCCAAGGAAAATTGGGCAGGCGTGGGCGTATTCATTATCCTGGCGCTGGCCACAGTTGTTTTAATCGTTATTTTCACCGAGGGACACCGCCGTATACCGGTTCAATATGCACGCACCGCTTTCCGCGGGGGCAAAATGTACCGGCAGGCGGGGTCTACATACATACCGCTGCGCGTTAATATGGCGGGCATGATCCCGCTGATCTTCGCCATGTCTCTCATGATCTTCCCTGGTACCATAGCCAGCTATCTTGCTGCGCCCCCGGGGCAGGACCCCAATTTTGCCAATACTGTTATGGAATGGTTCAACCCGAGCACCCCGCTGCCCATCGGCCTTTTCTATTGGGTATTTTATTTCCTGCTGGTCGTGGGCTTCACGTTCTTCTACACCATGGTTATATTTGAGCAGATGGACCTGGCGCGTACCCTGCAGCGGCAGGGGGGATTTATACCGGGCGTTAGGCCGGGCAAACCTACGACGGACTACCTTAACGGGGTCACCAACCGTTTGACCTGGGGAGGCGCCCTATTTCTTGCCATCGTGGCCATTATGCCATTTATCGCCAGCCAATTAACCAGCGCATCGGTGATGACGCTTTCCAGCACGGCCATACTGATCGTGGTAGGCGTGGCGCTGGATACCATGAAGCAGATTGAGGCGCAGCTTACCATGCGGCGCTACGAAGGCTTCTTAAAGTAAGGAGGATTTGGAAATGTTTTTCATATTGCTTGGAGCGCCCGGGGCGGGTAAGGGTACCCAGGCAGATATCATAGTTAAAGAGATGTCATTGCCCCATGTAGCTTCTGGCGACCTTTTCAGGCATGCGCTGAAGAACGGGACCGAGCTTGGGAAGCAGGCCGAATCTTACATGAAGGCCGGCAAGCTTGTGCCTGATGAGATAACCATCAAGATGATCCTCGAGAGGATTGCCAAAGATGACTGCAAGAACGGCTGCGTCTTTGATGGGTTTCCGCGGACGCTGGAACAGGCCAGGGCGCTGGACGCCGCGTTGGAAAAGCAGGGGAAATCGATCGAGAAGGCTATTTATATAGATGTTCCCGAGAGCGTACTGCTCGACAGGTTGACCGGTCGCTGGGTATGCCGCAGCTGCCAATCCCCTTTCCATCAGCACAACCAGCCGCCCAAGGTAGAGGGCGTTTGCGACAAGTGTGAGGGAGAGCTGTACCAGCGGGCTGATGACAAGGAAGAGACCATCAAGGAACGCCTAAAGGTATATTTCGCGCAGACCATGCCGCTTCTTGAGTACTATGAGAAACAGGGCAGGCTTTTCAGGTGTAACGGCAACCAGCATATAAACGAGGTAGGAAAAGATATAGTCGAGTTCCTTAAAGGACTGAAGCAGAAGAAGTAAATGATCATTATCAAATCGGCCGATGAGATCGCTGTAATGCGCGAGGCCGGCAGGATTGTAGCGATAGTGTTGCAGAGAATGAGCGAAGCAGTTAAACCGGGCATTAAAACCCGCCAGCTCAATGACCTTGCTGAAAAGGAATTGGGCAGGTGGAACGGGGCCAAAGCTTCGTTCAAAGGGTACAAGGGCTTTCCCGCCAGTATCTGTGCATCGGTAAACGAGGAAGTCGTCCACGGCATACCGGGCAGCAGGGTACTGAATGAAGGAGATATAATTTCACTGGATTTCGGGGTCATTTATAAAGGGTTCCAGGGCGACGCTGCGCTCACAGTGGGCGTCGGCCAGGTCAGCCCTGAGGCCGCCCGCTTGATGGAAGTGACCCGGGCATCCCTGGCACAGGGGATCGCCGCCGCCCGTGACGGGGCGAATTTGGGCGATATCGGGGAAGCTACCCAGCGCTATGTTGAGCGGAGGGGCTACAGCGTGGTCAGGGAATACTCGGGGCACGGGATCGGCAGGGAGATGCACGAGGATCCGCTGGTGCCCAACTTCGGCAGCAAAGGCGAGGGCATCAAGCTCAAGGAAGGCATGACCCTGGCGCTTGAACCGATGGTAAATGTGGGTAACTGGAAGACCCGGCAGAATTCCAATGGCTGGACGGTGCACACTGCCGACAGCAGCCTTTCGGCTCATTTTGAGCATACTATTGCTATCAGGAGCGGCGAGGCCGAGATCCTGACCGTGCCGTAAAATCAGCGTATGGATAAAAAAGAAGCAATCGAGGTCGAAGGAACTGTACTTGAATCGTTGCCCAATGCTACTTTCAGGGTGGAGTTGGCCAATGGTCACAGGGTACTGGCCCATATATCGGGAAAAATGCGCAGGCACTATATAAGGATATTGCCGGCGGACAAAGTGCTGGTGGAACTTTCACCGTACGATCTTACAAGAGGCAGGATCACTTACCGCTTCAAGTGAGAAAAAGAATATTGTTTTGACATAAAGTGAATAAAGGATTATATTAGTAAACGGTTTTTTTGGAAACGAGGAAATATCGGAAATGAAGGTCAGAGCTTCAGTTAAAAAGCGTTGTGAGAAGTGTAAAATAATCCGTCGTCGCGGCGTTGTGCGGGTGATTTGCATCAACCCGAAGCATAAACAGCGCCAGGGATAGTCACAGGAGTAAAGTAGAACATGGCTCGTATTGCAGGCGTAGATATTCCAAGAGAGAAGCAGGTGCTTTTTTCCATTCAGTATATCCATGGTATTGGACCCAGTATCAGCAAAAGGATATTGACGGCATTGAAAATTGATCCGACCAAGAAGGTCAAAGACCTGTCGGATGAAGAGGTCAGCCGCATACGGGAAAGGATAGACAAGGATTACAATGTAGAGGGTGAGCTGCGCAAAGAGGTCACCATGAATATCAAGCGGCTGATAGAGATAGGCAGCCGCCGGGGGATAAGGCACAAGAGGAACCTGCCGGTGAGAGGGCAGCGGACGCGTACCAATGCGCGTACCAAGAGGGGAGCCAAGAAGACCGTAGCCGGGCGCGGGCAGAAACGGGGCGCTACCAAGAAGTAAAGGAGTAACCATATAACATGCCGCAGAAAAAAAAGGTAAGGACAAAGAAACGCGAGAGGAAGCTGATACATGAAGGCAAAGCCTTTGTGACATCGTCTTTTAACAATACCATCATTACGTTGACCGACACCAAGGGCGGAGTGATCTCCTGGGGCAGTTCAGGAACTGCCGGATTCAAGGGTTCGCGCAAGGGCACGCCGTACGCGGCCCAGATGGCTGCGCAGGGTGCTGCCATCAAGGCCAAGGAACACGGCCTGCGCCAGGTGGAGGTCTTCGTACGAGGCCCAGGTAGCGGGCGGGAAGCTGCCATCCGGGCGATCCAGGCCTCAGGAATCGTGGTGTCAGGAATACGGGACGTGACCCCGGTGCCGCATAACGGTTGCAGGCCCAGAAAGAGAAGGCGAGTGTAAGAAATGGCGAGATATATTGAAGCTTATTGTCGTTTGTGCCGTCGTACCGGCACCAAGCTCATGTTGAAAGGTGAGAGGTGCTTTACACAGAAATGTGCTCTTGAACGCAGGGACGCGCCCCCCGGACCCCATGCTTCCGGCAGGAAGCGGAGGCCCAAGGTTTCCGAGCGTGGCTTGCAGCTTATGGAAAAACAGAAGGCTAAGTATACTTACGGCACTTTTGAGCGGCAGTTCCGCCGCTTTTTTGAGGAGGCCTCGAGGGCGCAGGGGATTACCGGCGATAACCTCGTGGTATTACTCGAGAGGAGGCTGGATAACGTCGTGTTCCGCCTGGGTTTTGCTGATTCACGCAGCCAGGCAAGGCAGGTCGTCCGCCACGGGCATATCAGGCTTAACGGGCGCAGGACCGATGTCCCGTCCTGCCTGGTAAAGGCAGGCGACGTGATCGAGTGGCGCAAGGAAAGCAAGAATAGCGAGTACTACAAGACGCTGGTTGAAAAAATTGAGGATAAAGACGTGCCGGCGTGGATGTCACTGGAAAAAGAGAATATGACGGGCCGAGTTCTATCTCTTCCGGCCACAGGCGAGATAAAAACGAATTTCAATGAGAAAGCGATCGTGGAATTCTATTCCCGATAGGAGGATTTTTGGTCCAATTAGCTTTACCAAAAATTGAATGTACCGAATACCGTGAGGACTACGGCAAGTTTGTTGCCGAGCCCCTGGAGAAAGGTTTCGGCGTCATACTGGGCAACAGCATCCGGCGTGTGCTGCTTAGTTCTCTGCGTGGTGCAGCTATCACCTCCGTCCTCATCGAGAGTATCACACAGGAGTTCAGCACTATTCCCAACATGAAAGAGGATGTGACAGAATTTCTCATGAATGTGCGTGACATACGCATCAAACTTCTTTCCGAGACCGATGATGCGGGTAAAATGATTCTCAATACCAGGGGTAAGGCCGACCTGAGGGCCGGAGATATCACTGTGGAAAGTCCGCCCAATTTCGAGATAGTCAACCCCGGCCTTTACCTGGCCACTATCGATTCTAATGAAGCTAAACTGAACATCGAGTTCACAGTTAAAGTTGGCAAGGGATACCAGCCCGCCGGCTCCGGTGATAATGTCGGCATAATAGTTACCAGCGAGGGTACGAGCAAGGAGATATCCATAGACGCGATTTTTTCCCCTGTCACGCGTGCCAATTATACCGTCGAGAGCAGCGGCCCGGGCCAGGGAGCGGGCAAAGAGAGATTGACGCTGGAGATCTGGACCGACCGTACGTTGGACCCCATCGAAGCATTATCTCAGAGCGTGAACATTTTAGTTGAGCAATTCAATTGCTTCACAGGATTGGCCAGGACAATTGCCGAAAAAGAGGAAACTGAAGCCTGGCAGAAATCGATTCCCTCGGATGTTTACAACATGCCGCTGGAAAAGCTCAACCTGTCAACCCATACATACAATAGCCTGCGCCGCGGTGGCATAACCATGACCGGGCAGCTGCTTGAGAAGGGCCTTGAGGGCTTGATGTCGCTGGGCGGGTTCGGGGTTAAGTCGAGGGAGGAAGTCGAGGTCGTCTTAAAGGAGATGGGCGTCGATACGTCGGGTGCCCCCATTGAGAAGGATAAAAAGAAGAAGGGGCGTGCAAAGGGTGCCGACCCCGAAGGTGACAGCGAATGAGACACAGGCTATCGGGAAGAAAACTTGGCAGGCCGGCAGCACACCGCTGGTCTTTATACCGCAACCTTGTTACGGACCTGCTAAACTACGGCAAAATCACGACAACCCTGCCAAAGGCTAAGGAAGCCAGGGGACTGGCTGACAAGATGATTACCCTGGGCAAAGAGGGCAGTCTTGCCTCCCGGAGGCGTGCACTGGCCTTTATCTTCAATGAGCAGGTTGTGGAAAAAGTGTTCACGGTGTACGCACCGAGGTATAAAGCACGGCCCGGCGGGTACACTCGCGTTTTGAAGATGGCACCGCGTGAAGGTGACAGGGCGCCCATGGCGCTCATAGAGATGGTGGAGTAAGATTTACTTCCGCTGTGGAGATCTTTAACAAGTTAAGAAAAATTGTTCTCGCGGTCGAATATAACGGAGGTCGTTATTTCGGCTTCCAGTGGCAGAAGGATCGGCCTACTATCCAGAACGAGTTGGAGTCGGCCATTCTAAAGTTGTCAGGCGAGGAGCGGCGCGTCGTAGCAGCCTGCAGGACCGATGCGGGTGTCCATGCCAGCGGCCAGGTGGTCAGCTTCAGGACGGGCTCTGCGCTGCCGGCCAAGGCATTTGTCAGCGGGCTAAACCACTACCTGCCGCGGGACATCTCGGTGCTCAGGGCCGGTACAGTTTCAGACGGGTTCAATGTTATGAAAGATGCTGTAAGCCGTGAATACAGGTACCTGATATTAAACAGGAGGTCACGGGCGTCTTTGAGGAATGATATGTATTACCATGTGGTGGCGCAGCTTGATGCCGGGCAAATGGACCAGGCCAGCAAACTGCTCATAGGACGGCACGATTTTGCCTCATTTGTCACCGATTGGGACAGGGAGGAGAGCACGGTACGCACGATTTATGACATGGGAGTGCAGAGGGAAGCAGATGAAATAGCTTTCCATGTCAGGGCCAAATCGTTTTTAACGCACCAGGTGCGCAACATAGTAGGCACACTGGTGAGGGTTGGAACGGGGAAAATAGGAATAGAGGAATTTAGAAATATATTTGAGATGAAAAAACTGAGCCTGGCCGGGCCTACGGCTCCGGCACATGGCCTTTGCCTGATGAAGGTTATTTACGAGGAAAATTCGGAGTTTAATTATGAAAACCTATGCACCTAAAGCAAGTGAAATCGAAAGGAAATGGCACCTGATAGACGCCAGCGGCCAGACCCTGGGCAGGATGTCCAGCCAGATCGCCAGGCTTCTTATCGGGAAGCATAAGGCCATGTTCGCCAATAACACGGACACGGGAGATTTCGTGGTGGTCATTAATGCCGAGAAGGTAAGGGTCACCGGGAAAAAACTCACAGACAAATCCTATTACAGGTATTCAGGATACCCGGGCGGGATCAGGTCCGTGACCCTTGGTGAGATGCTGCAGAAGCACCCTGAACGGGTCATAGAGCATGCGGTAAAGGGCATGCTGCCCAACAGCAGGCTGGGCAGGTCCATGTACAAGAAATTGAAGGTATATGCCGGCGACAAGCACCCGCACCAGGCGCAACTGGCCGGCGGAAAAGAATCTGACAAGGGGAGCACAGGCAAATGAGTACAGCAACATATCACCGCGGAACAGGCAGGAGGAAATGCGCCATAGCGCAGGTTAGATTATCTTCAGGCTCCGGCAATATCGTCATCAACGGCAAGCCCTACCAGGAGCTTTTCCCTTTGATTGACCACAGGCGCATGATCGAGCAAGCCTTCTTGGTAACAGACACAATGGGTAAGTATAATGTCGAGATCAGGGTGACCGGTGGAGGAATGACCGGCCAGGCCGGGGCCATAAAGCATGGCATCGCGCGCGCCCTGGTTGACCTTAACGAAAGCTTCAAGAGTCCGCTGCGGCAGCACGGCCTGCTGACCCGCGATCCCCGCATCAAGGAACGCAAAAAATACGGCCTCAAGCGCGCCCGCAAAGCACCGCAGTACACCAAGCGTTAAAGCCGCTGCGCCAGAAATAATAAGGGCCCGCTTCGAAAGAAGCGGGCCCTTGATGTTAAAGGGTAAGCAAGACCTGGATACAGGCACTTAACTGACGTAATGAGAACCTACACCAGGGCCTGGGCCAACTTGAGTTGCCGGGCATTTGCCTCGACAATCTTGCGGAAATGGAAGCCGTAGATGGCCATAGACATCGATAATGAGAACGAGCGCGGACGCTTGAATATCGTCCAGATCATCAGGTCCCAGAAATACCAGCGTTCCTTTCCCTGGATCCCCAGCACCCAGAGCGACCTGAAAAACGCCCATATATTTTGCGATTTCATAGGCGAGATATTCCGCCGCCTGGGCCTGTACTCCCTCAGGAACGTTTTTACCCGGGCGTAGTACTGGTTGGGCGCGTAGATTGTGTTGACTATCTTACGGTAGCCGTCCATCAGGTTGTTTATATTCATCTTGGGCACGAAATTGATGGACATGTCGGTATTATTGCCGGAAAAGCTGCCGGTCAGGCGCTTTTCACCCTTTAGGCGCTGATACAGCCTGGTACCCATGGGAGCATGCAGCAGGCCGACCATGGCCGTCACGACCCCGCTTTTCTGTACGAAATTAATAACATCCTGAAAGATGGACAGCGGATCGCTGTCAAACCCCACGATAAATCCGCCCTGTACCTCCAGGCCGGCATTCTGCAGGGTCTTCACAGCTGCTATAAGGTCGCGGCTGGAGTTCTGGGACTTGCCGCACTCGGTCAGGCTTTCCTTGTTGGGGGACTCGATGCCGATGAATACCATGGTGAAATTAGCCTTGGTCATAAGCCCTGTCAATTCGCTGTCATCGGCCAGGTTGATTGAGGTCTGGGTGAGGAAGGAAAAGGGGAAACGCCTTTTCTGTGACCAGTCTATGATGGCAGGCAGCATCTCCGTTTTCAGTTTCTTCTTATTGCCGATGAAATTGTCATCCACGATGAAAACGCTGTCCCGCCAGCCCGTAGCATAAAGAGCGTCCAGTTCGCGCAGCATCTGCTCACGGCCTTTAGTGCGCGGCATATGTCCGTTGAGCACCACTATATCGCAGAACTCGCAGTCGTAAGGACAACCCCGGGAATACTGTACCACCATAGATGAATATCTTTTCCTCTCGACCAGGTCCCAGCGCGGTAACGGAGTGGTATTGATATCAGGCCGAACGTCGGAAGAATACATCCGTTGCAGGCGCCCATTTTGCAGGTCCGCTATGAAGGGGGGCAGGGTGACCTCGGCCTCGTTCAGTACGAAATGGTCGACGCAGGGGAAGTCCTGGTGCTGCGTGGTGAAAAGGGGGCCGCCTGCCACCACGGTTGCACCCAGCTTTTTGCAACGCTTGATTACATCCCTGGCCGAATCCCTCTGCACCACCATGGCGCTGATAAAAACCATATCGGCCCACTTGATATCCTTATCGCCCAGCCGCCCTGTATTCATGTCCACCAGTTTCAAATCCCACTCAGGGGGGAGCATGGCAGCCACAGTCAGCAACCCAAGCGGCGGGAAGGCAGCCTTCTTGGCCACGAATTTCAGGGCGTGCTTAAAACTCCAGAAAGTGTCCGGGTACTCGGGGTAGACTAACAGGATCTTTTTATTTAGAAGCATGATTAAGTATGACTCTCCCTGGTCATTTAAGCAAAGTGTACTTGAATGTGACTGCAAGGGATATAGGTATCATCACCTATTTAGGCGGGGTCACCGTTCCTCGGCCAGCCTCTTCTTGAGCAGGTCTATCTGAGGAACCGGGCTGGGGTCGATGGCGTTGAGCATGGCCAGGTAGTAGCTGACCCAGTCGCCCAGCAGTACAAGGCTCATAACATGTTTAAGGTCATTGCCTCCCTGGCTGTCTATGTACTGGTGGGGAATGCCGCTCTGGTCTAAAAGCTCGCCGGTGACCTTATAGCGGATGAGGGTGCGCGGTTGCAGCGCCTGGCAGCGCAGGAAAAGGACGTATATGCGGTCGGCCGTACCCGCCGGGTAGCGGTAGCCCAGGACCGCGTTGTGATCGAGTTCGGGAAGCGTCTCGAAGAACGCCCACTGCTTGCTGTTCTCGTTGATCTGCGTCTTCCACCGCCGGGCGACGTCGGTTAGTATACCGGCGCCGTAAATAACGGCTATTCTCCCATGCAGCCTTGATGCCAGCATCTTGGCCTGGTTGCGCTCGGCCGGGCTGTCTTCCTGCCAGCTTGCCCCGAGTGTTTCCAGGGCCCTGATCATGCCATCCACATCCGCCGCTTCGGCGCCTGTAAAGCCCAGCCTTTGCATTATTGCCAGCAGGGGTAGCAAACTATACCCGAGGGCTGCGCGGGGCGGGGCGGCGTGCTCTATAACGAAAACCGGCACATTGTTTTCGCGGGCCAGTTCTGTCAGCCTGCCGCCGGTCGAGATAACGAGTTTCTTGCAGCCTTTTTTCAGTGCCTGGGTGAAGCCGGAGATCGTTTCCTCTGTATTGCCGGAATAGCTTGCCCCGATGACCAGGGTCCTGTCGTCAACCCATGCGGGGAGATCATAATCGCGGTGCACCAGCACAAGCGGGCGGCTCAAGGGAGCGGTCAGGCCCCTCAGCAGGTCACCGCCGATGGCCGAGCCTCCCATGCCGAGTATGACTACTTTATCGACATCGGAATAGCTCGAGGGAAGTACTAATTTGGAGGCCTTATCCCAGGCCTGGCGGCACTGCTTGGGAAGGCCGCGTATCTGCGCCCCCATGCCGGATTTATCTAAGGAAGTGTAAACAGAACTATCATCCAGGCCTGCCATAGCTCATACCCCCACCATTTCCTGGCCAGATTGTATCAGTTTCTGCACCTCTTCCATGGAACCGCACTCGGCGTAGATGCGCACCAGGGGTTCGGTGCCGGAGAAGCGTAGCAGGAGCCAGGAGCCGTCTTCCAGCTTGTAGCGGAAACCATCCCTCGTATCCAGCTTGACAACCTTTTGGCCGCCTATCTTCACAGCAGGAGCCGCGGACATTTTGGCCAACATTTGCTGCTTCATTTCATCGGTGGTGTGGATATCCAGCCTGTCGTAGTGATGAGGTCCCACTTTTTTAAAAAGATTTGCCAGTAATTGGGAGGGCGATTTGCCCGTCCTGGCGATATAATCGATAAAATAAAGGCCGGCCAGCATGCCGTCCCTCTCGGGGATATGTCCGCGAAAACCGTAGCCGCCACTCTCTTCACCGCCGAGCAGGGCTTTTTCCTTGATCATTATAGGAGCAACGTACTTGAATCCCACGCGCGTTTCGAAGACCGGCACATCGTAGGTCTCGCCGATAGTAAAGAGCATATCTGTGGAAGTGAGGGTTTTAACCAGCGGGCCGCGCTCCTTTCGTACATCCAGGAAATACATGGCGAGCAGGGCGAACACTTCCTGCGTGGTCATGAAGCGGCCGTTTTCATCGATAATGCCGATGCGGTCGGCGTCTCCATCGGTGGCAAATCCTACCGCCGCGTCGTCCCTGATGACCTGCCTGGCAAGCTTACTCAGGTTTTTACTGATGGGCTCCGGCTGTATACCCGGGAAAAGGGGGTTGCGCACACGGTTGATCTCGTGTATCTCGATCTGTCCCCCTTCCAGCAGGCTCTTGAAATAACCGATGCCCGCGCCGAACATGGAGTCCACCACGATCTTCAGCCTGTTCTTCTTGAGCGCCTCGATATTTATCAGGCGGTTAAGCTGCCTTTCATAGGCGTGGTAAGGGTCGTGGTAAGTTACCAGCTTTTTCTTAAGCGCCTCGCCGAGGTCGAGATGCTTGACCGTCCCCTTATCCACCGCTGCGTTAGCCGATTCCTCTATCTGAGAGATGACTTCCGTGGGTGCACTGGACCCGCTGCCGACCTTGTATTTAAAACCGTTGTAGTTGCCCGGGTTATGGCTGGCCGTAATCATAATGGCGCCGTCGGCCTTGAGGGCCGTCACGGTGTAGCTGGTGACCGGCGTGGGCGCGGGTCTGGGGAAGAGGAAAACACTGATGCCGTTGCCTGCCAGCACCTCGGCTGAAGCTGCGGCGAAATCCTCGGAGGAGAATCGTGTGTCGTAGCCGATCACGACGCTGCGCTTGCCCGGGCCGGTACCATTGAGGTAATCGGCAACTCCCTGGGCGCAGGCGCGCACGTTAGCATAAGTGAAATCCTCGGCAATAATGGCCCTCCAGCCGTCGGTGCCGAACTTGATCCTGGACGCCATCAGCTATATCCCCGCTTCAGCCTTTAGAACCCTGGCCTTGTCGATTTTCTCCCAGGGGAACTTTACATCAGTGCGGCCGAAATGGCCGTAGGACGCCGTGGCGCGGTAGATAGGCCTGCGCAGGTCGAAGTACCTGATGATGGCCTCGGGCCGCATATCGAAATGCTTGTGGATAAGCTTGAGTATGGCGGCATCAGAGATTTTGCCGGTACCGAAGGTCTCGATGGAGACCGACAGGGGGTGAGCTACCCCAATGGAATAGGCCACCTGCAGTTCAAGCCGGTCAGCCAGACCGGCAGCCACACAGTTTTTAGCTATATAACGTGCCATGTAGGTGGCAGAGCGGTCTACCTTGGTAGGGTCCTTGCCGGAGAAAGCTCCGCCGCCGTGGCGGGCATATCCCCCGTAAGTATCCACCAGCAGCTTACGGCCAGTGAAACCGGTATCGGAAACAGGCCCGCCCACTTCGAAGCGTCCCGCGCTGTTGACGTATATCTTGGTGTCCTTATCCATCATGGCGGCCGGTATGATGGGCTTGATAATATGCTTGATAATATCACGGCGGATGGTTTCGTTATCCGGTGCCGGGTCGTGGTGGGCACCGATGACCACGGCCTCGATCCTCTTGGGCTTACCGTAGCTGTATTCCACCGTGACCTGCGACTTGCCGTCCGGGCGCAGGTAGGGGATGATATCCTTCTTCCGGGCTTCAGCCAGGCGCAGGGTCAGTTTGTGGGCCAGGGCGATAGGGAGAGGCATCAATTCCTGCGTCTCGTTACAGGCATAGCCGAACATCATGCCCTGGTCACCGGCCCCGGTCAGGTCAAGGTCGTCCACTTTCTTGCCGCTGGCCCTCACCTCCAGCGCCTTGCTCACCCCGGCGCTGATATTGGGCGACTGCTTCTTGATGGAAACGATGGTGGCAAGGCTCTGATAGTCGAACTGGAACTCGGGCTTGGTGTAACCGATTTCCTTGACGATCTGCCTGACCACATCGGGTATTTCGACATAAGTCCTGGTCGTTATCTCACCGAGGACTATTACAAGGCCGATGGTGACGGCCACTTCGCAGGCCACCCGCGACATGGGGTCGCCTTTGATCATGGCATCGAGGATGCCGTCAGCGACCTGGTCGCACAGCTTGTCGGGGTGTCCCTCGGTAACAGATTCGGACGTAAAGAAATGCTTGGGCGATCTCATAAATGTGTTTTTCATTATTGCTCCTTGTTGTTTAAGTTCCCTCTTCCCAGCTACCCAGGTACTTTTGCTGCTCACGAGTAAGCTTATCTATGGCAATGCCCATTGACTTGAGCTTTAGCAGCCCGACCTCGTTATCGGTCTCCAGCGGGACCGGGTACACGTCAGGCTTGAGCCTGCCCTTATTTATTACCAGGTATTCCAGTCCCAGTGCCTGGTTGGCGAAGCTCATATCCATAACACTGGCTGGGTGGCCTTCGGCCGCTGCCAGGTTGATCAGCCGTCCTTCGCCCAGCAGGTATATGCGCCTGCCCCCGGCCAGTTCGTACTCATCCACGAGACGCTTGGTGCGCCGCTTGGCTTTCGCCATCCGTTCCAGGGCCGGGATATTGATCTCCACGTTGAAATGACCGCTGTTGGCGAGGATGGCACCGTTCTTCATCCTGTCGAAGTGTGCCCTGTCGATTACGTGCCGGTTGCCGGTCAGGGTAATGAAGATATCGCCCAGCGCGGCGGCTTGCATAATGGGCATGACCTGGAAGCCATCCATGGCCGCTTCCAGCGCACTGATGGGGTCTATCTCGCAGACGATGACGCGGGCACCCATCCCCTGGGCACGGCGCGCTACGCCGCGCCCGCAGTAACCGTATCCTGCTACAACCACGACATTGCCCGCCCACAGCACATTGGTAGCCCGCGTGATGCCGTCTATGGTGCTCTGCCCTGTCCCGTAGTGGTTATCGAAGAAATGTTTAGTCTTGGCGTCGTTGACAGCTATAATGGGATATTTCAGCTTTTTAGCCCTGGCCATATTCTTAAGGCGGATTACGCCCGTGGTGGTTTCCTCGGTCCCGCCAACGACGTCCCGCAGCAGCCCGGTCCGCTCCTGGTGTATGGTACTGACCAGGTCGGCGCCATCGTCGATGGTCAACTGCGGCTTATGGTCGAGCGCTGCCATGATATGACTGTAATAGGTCTTATTGTCTTCTCCCTTGATGCAAAACATGGGGAACCCGGACTTCACCAGTGAAGCGGCCACGTCGTCCTGCGTGCTGAGCGGATTGGAAGCGCACAGCACCAGGTCGGCACCGCCGGCCTTGAGCGCATAAGCCAGGTTGGCGGTCTCCGAAGTGATATGCAGGCAACCGGAGATGCGCATGCCCTTGAAAGGTTTTTCTTTAGAGAAACGTTCCTGGATAAGTTTCAGAACCGGCATCTGGCGGCTGGCCCATTCGATACGAAGCTTACCTTCCGAGGCAAGCTTAATGTCCCCGATATCATATTTCATAAAAAGTTCATCCCCTGTAAAAATAATGGTGCAACAGTATTAGTTGTCTCAAGGCGATGCCTGCTTGCCCGTCCGCCTCTAGAAGAGGCACTTATTATAACAGAATGCCCTGTGTAGCATCCAACCACGCTGCCAGACCGGCTCATTTCTTCTGCCAAAAACAGGGTGATATAATTGATGGTGATTTTGATATAAAAGAGGTTTATGAATACAAAAATAATTGTCTGCGGGTCACTGGCATACGACAGGATCATGGTTTTCCCGGGATACTTTGCCGACCATATTATCCCGGAAAAGATACACGTACTGAACGTCTCTTTCCAGGTGGATGGCATGGAGGAGAGGTTTGGCGGCACCGCAGGTAATATTGCCTACGCTCTTACTCTCATGGGGGAGAATCCCGTGATCTCGGCTACTATTGGCCGTGATTACCAGGCTTATTTTAAATGGTTTGCGAGCAGTGGCATATCCACCGGAGACATTAAAATAATCGAGGACGAATTTACAGCCAGCGCCTATATAACCACTGACCGGGCAGATAACCAGATTACCGGGTTCAACCCCGGTGCCATGAAATACTCTTCCTCGCTGGATTTCGACAAGCTCAATCCAAATGAGACCATGGTTATAGTTTCTCCAGGCAATCTTGATAACATGCTGAATTACCCGGGTTTTTGCAAGGCCAGGGGGATCGATTATATCTTTGACCCCGGGCAGTCGCTGCCTATGTTAAAAGCGGACCAGTTGGTCCGGGCCATAGAAGGGTGCCGGATCTTGATCTGTAATGATTATGAATTGGATCTGATAACAAGCATGACCGGGTTGAAAAAAGAAGCCTTGATGAAACTGGCCGGCTCTATAATAATCACCAGGGGAGAACTGGGTTCTACCATTTCAACATCTGATGGTGAGGTGGGCATTCCTGCCGTCAAGGCAAAGGTAGTAGTGGACCCCACAGGCGCCGGTGATGCATATAGGGGGGGACTGATCAGCGGCCTGGTCCGGGGCAAGAGCATCGAGCATAGCGCCCGCATGGGCAGCGTGTGCGCTTCCTTTGCCGTAGAGTGCTGCGGCACCCAAGACTACAGGTTCAGCCCGGAGGAATTCAGTGAGAGGCTTAACAGGAGTTGCTGAGGCAGACCCGCTGAAAGTTCAGTGACATCAGTCGGGGCAATTACCGTACGGTGCCGGCGATGATGCACCTCAATGCTGTTGACAGTTTCGCTTAGGGTTGCGGAGCTTCCAGCGTTATATTGCCGTTGGCCAACCTGTCCATCCACTCGATCGACTTGAGCTGCTTCTCCAATACATAACGCACGTTATGGCGCAGGATTCCCTTGATCTCCCTTGTCAGTTCAGCACTGAGTTTTACCCGGTCGGCTGTATCAGGATCGCTGCGCTGCCACAGGCGCAGCACTTTCAGAGCATTGACCGATATGGTGCTTGCTGACATATCGGGATAGCCGCACTCCCTGCAGAGCACCCCGCCCTGAGCCGGGTTATAGTAGTTGGTTTCCGGTTGCAGCATCCTGTTACAGTTGGCGCATTTCTGAAGCTGTGGACTGTAACCCAGGTGGCCCAGCAGGCGCAATTCGAAGTAGCGCACGATGCGTTCCCCATCCACGCTTTCCGAGAGTCGCCTCAGGGTATCGAGGAACAACCCGAACATCTCCCTGTCCTCGACATTTTCCTCTGTAAAATTGTCGACGAGTTCGGAGAGATAAAAGCCGCAAGACATGAGCTCGAGGCTGTCGCGGATAGGCAGGAAGATATCCAGTGCCTGTGCCTGTGTAACTATGTCCAGGTTGCGCCCGCGCGCCAGCATAAGCTCGCTGTGTGTGAGCAGTTCGACATTGCCTCCCAGCTTGCTGCCGGGCCGCATGGCCCCCTTGGCTATAGCTCTCACCTTGCCACAGTCCGCGGTGAAGATAGTGAGAAGCCGGTCGGCCTCTCCGAATTTGTGACGCTTTATGATGATGCCGGTAGTGCTGTAGACCCGCGCGGTCATGGGTACGCTAATACATCTCCTGCCGCCCTTCCATGGCCCGGCTGAGGGTAACGTCGTCCGCGTATTCGAGGTCACCCCCGAACGGCAGGCCGCGTGCCAGCCGGGTGACCCTGATGCCCAGCGGGGAGACCAGCCGCTGGATGTACATTGAAGTCGCCTCGCCCTCAGCATTGGGATTGGTGGCCAGTATGACCTCGGTGATACTGTTAGCAGCCAGGCGATCAAGCAGTTCACGTATATGCAGGTCCTCGGGCTTAATGCCGTCTCCGGGTGATATGACACCGTGCAGCACGTGGTAAAGCCCGTGGAATTTTTTAGTGCGCTCCAGCGGTAAAATGTCGATCGGCTCCTCCACCACGCAGATCCTTGTCGCGTCCCGCGTCCCGTCGGAGCACAGGCCGCAGGGGTCGGTATCGGTTATGTTCAGGCAGACAGAGCAGAGCCTTAGGTTCTGCTTGAGGGCAATTATGGCCTCGGCCAGGTCGCGGGACCTTTCGGGTGGTGCCTGGAGGAGATGATAGGCCAGGCGCTGGGCGCTCTTGGGGCCTATGCCAGGGAGCTTGTTTAGCTCTTCGATGAGCCTGGAAATCGGCCGGGCCGCGGGGAGGAAATAGGGGTTCAAATATCCCTCCTAAAAGAGTCCCGGTATCTTCAGCCCGCCCGTTAGCTTGCTCATATTCTGTGCCGCTAACTCCTGCGATTTTTGCACCGCCTCGTTGCAGGCGGCCAGCACCAGGTCCTGCAGGAAATCCACGTCTTCGGGATTGACGACCTCAGTCGAAATGGAGATAGACTGAAACTGCTGCTGCCCGTTGATAACTATTTTGATGGCGCCTCCGCCGGCCGTAACCTCCACGTTGGTCTTGCCCAGTTCCTCCTGGGCCTTGACCATCTTGGCCTGCAATTCCTGTATCTGGCGCAGGTTAAATTGACTCATTTTACCTCCGTTATCGAATTATCTTCGACGATCCTGGCACCCATGCTCAGGGCAGCCTCTACCAGGTGGTTGCTACTGGCTGGCTTCAACTCGGATTTGGCTGCCCCCTGCTGCACCAGTATACAGGTTACTGTATATGTGTGGCCGAAAACCTCTTTGAGCTTCTTCTCGATAATGTGCAGGTATTTACGGTTATCTATGTAGCTCTTGTGGAAATCGTGATAAAAGCCCAAAACGAGGTTGCCGTCCCTGATCTCGACGGGCTCGCAGGCATGGCGCAGGCGGGCGTCTAGATTGCCCCCCGAACCCTCGCCGCGCATGGAGTTAATAAAATCCTTCCAGTGGTCCTGAAGGTACTTCAGATCATTGGGGTCGTCCATCTTGAGGGGCTCGGACAGGCGGTGCTGATCAACCGGGTCAGCTGCCGGGGCGTTGGGTAAGGAAGCCGGCAGCGGTACTTCAGGCACCCTATTTGGCCTGCTGACGAGACTGGCCGGCCGGGCCTGCTCGGTTGGCCTGCTGACTCTGGGTGCCTGTGCCGCGGGACGGGATGACGGCCACTCCCTGCCGGATGGCTGGTCCGCTGCAGCGGACTTGTCCCTGGCGTGCTGCGATACTACGCTTTCCACCAGGGCGAGTTCTAACGGCAGCGGCGAATAGGTGTCCATGCGCAGGTCGACGCTGCTGAAGAGCTTGATAGCATTGAGAAGGTAATCGAGGGTAGTGCTTCCGGCGATTTTCTGCATCTCGGCAAGGTCATCAGAGGTGGCGTCTATCATATCAGCAGAGCCCGACTTGGCCAGCAGAAGCTGGCGCATATAGTCCACCAACTCACGGTTGAATTGCCGCAGGTCAAGGCCCTCGCCCGCCACGGCATTGATGACCTTGAGCCCGGAGGATACGTCCATGGCAACAATGTAGCGCGCCAGTTCGCGTATACGCAGATCACCGCTGATGCCCATCATGGCCTGTGCCTGTGCCAGGCTGATGCTGCTGCCATAGTAGGTGATCAGCTGTTCCAGCAAGTTGGTTGCATCCCGCAGGCTGCCAGTGGTTACCTTGGCCACCAGCTTGAGTGCCTCAGGGTCTATCTCGATGCATTCCTTCGTGCAGATATGTGACAGGCGCGATATTACGGCGATACTGGACAGGCGGTGGAAATCGAAGCGCTGGCAGCGGGACGTGATGGTAGAGATTATTTTGTGCGGGTCCGTGGTAGCCAGGATGAAAATGACGTGCGGGGGCGGTTCCTCCAGTGTCTTAAGGAAAGCATTGGCGCCCTCCCGCGTTATCATGTGCACCTCATCTATTATGTAAACCTTGTAGCGCAGGATATTCGGCGAGTAGCTGACCCGTTCTTTCAGGTTATTCATGT
>Ga0247841_10001980_pt1 | contig 42794 bp, 38 predicted proteins | sample LaCruzMarch2015__2_FD_192410 | JGI IMG/M metagenome (GOLD analysis project Ga0247841, IMG submission 192410) | Freshwater microbial communities from meromictic Lake La Cruz, Castile-La Mancha, Spain - LaCruzMarch2015_18m | ecosystem: Environmental > Aquatic > Freshwater > Lake | place: Spain...
TCTAGAGGGTTTTGTTTTACTAAATAAGATCCAGGTTTGTCCTGCAATTCATTTAATAAACCACTTCCACCAAATCCACCCCCGAGAGAAGTACCCATGCTCGATTTAACGTTACGATTTAAATTAAATTGTATTAATCCTAACTCAACTTCTGATAAATATCTTTTATTTTTATAAATAACTTCACCTTCTTTTGTTTTATCAAGAGTAATAATGTCAACGTTTGGAACAGTTCTTCCTTTTCTGTACTGTTTTAGAGGTCTAGCTCTACCAAATGGCGAGTAAAAAACATTGCCAGGATCTAAATTTGTTAAAGGTCGTATATGACCTGGCGCAATACCTGTAGGGTTACTATTAATATTACTACCTTTCCATGTCTTGTAACCTCCTTGATTTCTCAAGTTGCCTGGTCTTCCCATTCCAACTGGATAAAAAGATGTTCCTAATGAATTAAAACCTGTATTTAAACTATTAACATATTGTGCCATGTATTTATATTATATATTATAAAAGAAAATAAAAACTGTTAATAATATAATATCTATATATAACAATAATGTTGCTATACGTATTAATTATATTTTTTATAATATTGATTTTTTATCAAATATTTTTAGCACATATAACTTCAAAAATGAATTTTATAGAAGGTATGGAGAGCCAAACCTATCAACCATATGATTTGAATAACCCAAATAATACTTTGATTTTGGCACAGCAAAATGCAGGTAATATACAGGTGTTAAAAAAACAAATGGATGGTGTATTGCACTTGAATAGAGAAGTACAAGATTTAAGTGGAAATTTGGCAACTTTATCAACACAGGTGACTAATATGATAGAACAACAAGAACAATATGTTCAGACAAATTTACCAAGTACACCACCGCAAATTACAGGCGCTGATACCACGACAAGCACAACGACAACGTAAATTTGGCTCAACCTTTTGAAAAGGTTGATAAAGTGGATAAATTTAAATATTTATATAAATTAATAACGTATTTTATATAAATGTCAACTACAACAAGTTCTACCACAAGTTCTAATAATATATTTCAAGAAGTATTAACTGATGCACAAGGAGTACAAAATAAATTACTTGGTCCCACTTATCCATACTATCAAAATATTTTAAATCCTACTCAACTCGGTATGTCAAATGATGGTACTCTATCAGCTTTAGGAAATGATATTGATGGTTTAATAGATTACGTTACTGTTTTAGTAGAAGGCACTAGTCAAGCATCCGCTACTGGGCAGCCTTTAGGTAATAAGTTTTTTTTACAAACTGGTGCAAAATGTTTGGATACGGCGACAAATCAACAAGTGGATCGATACATTTATGTAGATAATGTACCAAATGGTAGTATTCCATTCGTTTCAAGCGGACTAGGTGTTAATTTTACAGATTTTCGTGGTTTGATTCCTGGTGCTATGAGTGATTTGGAAGTTTTAAATCCGTATGCGATAATGCAATCGTTTCTAGCAGGTTCAGTACCACCATGCCAACAATTAACTATGCAAACCATTGATAATAATAATAATAGTTCTACTGAAACTCAATATGTTACTTTGGTAGATATACAAAATATGAATGCTTGCAATTTTCAAAATGGAACTAATCCAATTACTAATCAAACATGTCAACAAGCATTTCAAACATTAAATGAAAAAAAACGTGATAATAATCAACTACAGTTGCCACAAGATACAATGGGACAACTGTATTTTTTAGGATTATCTGCATTAGCTATTTATATTTTATATGGAATAATGCAAAAAAATAAAGGCAGATAGATATTGTATCAAATTATTTAATGGCGTCTGGTTCTAGTTCTTCGTTTTTTTCTTCTACCTCCAACCCAATTGTGTGCCCTAGCAGTTTCTAAACCATGAACAGGAGCTGCAGTAGCTGCAATGTTAGTTAATGAATGACTTGCTTTGTATCCACCTCTCATTCTTCTCGATCCTTTTCTTGTTTTTCTTGTTCTTCGTGTTCTTCTTCTACCACCTACTTTAGCAGCTGTAGCTGCTAAATTACTTGATGAAATATTATCCATGTAGCCCCCTCTCATTCTTCTTGTTCCTCTTCTTCGTTTACTTCCACCGTATGACATAGACGACATGGATGAACTAGATGATGGATCATATGATGACATGGATGAACTAGATGATGGATTGTATGATGGCATAGATGGAGTTGATGAACTAGATGATGGATTGTATGATGGCATAGATGATGTTGAAGGTTGATAACTAGTTGTCTGATAAGGTTGATAAGAACTGACTGTTTTTTTGGTATTATTCATAATACTAGACGCGCCATTCGTTACTGAGTTTCCAAAATTAGTAAAACTTTGTTGTAAGCCTTCGAAAAAACCTCCTCCTCTTAAACGACGTTTGTTATGTCTTTTTGGCATTATTTATATTATATTAATATATATAAATAATATTATTTATTAATTTTTTTATACAATAAATTATTGTTGAGATTTATCGACAAATTTTTTATAAGCATAAAAACCTGCTAAACCGCCTAGTATTTCAACAATAATATAAGGTAATAATTTAGATTTTTCTAATTTACCCGATGCATATAATCCAATTGCAACGGCTGGATTAAATGCCCCTCCTGAAATTTTACCACCAAGAAAAACATCAATCGCTAAAGCAGCACCAATTGCTAAAAAATTATTAGTTGAAAGAACGATAAAAACTAAAAACAGTGTGCCCAAAAATTCTACTAAATATGGTCCCATTTATATAAATTATATGTTATAAAATAATAATATATAATTTAATTATACTATGGTGTTATGTATAGAGACGAAGAAGCCGATTTCTGTAGGTACCGGCTGCGATATAATTTTTCGCCTTAACATACTCTTTAACATAATATATTGATGGATATAGTTTGTTTGTAGCAGCTAAATAATTGTAAATTCTTGAAGCAGATCCTGCGCCCGAACGTGGTCCACCTAAAATAATTGCATCGCCTGTTCTAGCATATGAACCAAGACCTGACATTGGTTGTAAATATGGTCTATTAATTTGTGCTGGTATGTAATTGTAATATACGGATCCCATTTTATTATAAATTATGTAAATATTATTTTTATTTCTAAATTAAATAATTTAATTATAACTTTATTATTTAGTTAATAATTTTGTCGTGGAAGAGAACCCCATGCGCAAACTGCCCCATTTTTTAAACTATAATTATAAATAGAGCCTTTTTTTGCAGGAGCGGTGCATCCTCCTGAACGAACACGACGTATTGTTGTTCTTACACCACTTGGGTAATAATTTTTAGTTGATATAGGCGCGTCTAAAGGTAGTCCAACTTTAAAACCGGACTTTCCAACTGCATTCCTTTTTAATATATTAACATACATAGAAGAAGGTATAGGTTGAATATAATTTGCGTGCGTTGATACGGCAAATCTTCTGCCAGTGGATGAAGAAAATTTCATACTAGGAGTAGATGGATTTAATAAACTGCTGTTTTGTAATGCTGCGTCTAAAACACCTTGTTGTACATATTTGTCCAAACCTTTTCTTATATTTGGACTATTAATATCGTCTCTTTTGCTTGAAACTCTTAAATATTCTTGTCTTGGATTTGAAATCATGTCAGCGTATACTGGCTCTTGTTGAGGATAAAAAAAAGGAGGCGTAGGCCTTTTTCCTGTTAAAGTACCATAACTATGATATGGTAGTATATTTGGATATCTATTTGTACTTAATGGGCCCACGATAGGCGCATTTACGTACCCGTTATAAGATACAGATCCGATGGATGTCGTAACACTATATGGAGTTGTCATTTATTATAATAATATATTATATAATTTATAATAAATTCAATTATACATAATTTGGATTTCCACAATATACACAATTTTGAAATTTTTTTCCAGTTATATTGTCTTTATTATTTGGAGACGTTTTTATGATTGTATTTCGTTTTTTACATTTACTACATTGGTAAATATCACTTAAATAACTTATTGACCAAGTATTAAAATCAGTCTTTTGTTTCATATCTGGTCGATTTGTTTTATTCATTTATTATGATATAAATATAAATATAAATATAATAAAAATATTTATATGGAAAGTAAAATTTTAAAAAAATCATGTGATTTAGCATGTAATAGCGTTGAAAATAATGGCGGACCTTTTGGGTGTGTTATTACTGATAACAATTTTAATGAAATTTCATGTGGTTATAATATGGTAACGTCGTCAAATGACCCAACTGCTCACGCAGAAATTGTTGCTATTAGAACAGCATGTGGAAAATTAAAAACTTTTGATCTCTCTGGATACAAACTTTTTACAAGTTGTGAACCATGTCCAATGTGTTTATCTGCCATTTATTGGTCTAGAATAACAGAAATTTATTATGCAAATTCTAGAACTGATGCAAAAAATGCTGGATTTGATGATGAATTTATTTATGAAGAATTCAAAAAAGACATTGGTGAGAGAAAAATACAAATCAATCATATTAAAATTGAAAATTCATTAGATCATTTTCAAAAATGGTCTAATAAGCAAGATAAAATTAGATACTAAAATATTTATTATATTAAAATAATTTAGTATCTTCTAATAGCTCTAGAAGCAGTTTGACTGGCACTGTAATCATTACCAGCAAATGATTTATCATTATAATTTCTAACCATTGCACGTTGTTTTAAATAAGTAGTATAGTCTGAGCTGTCATATACAAATTTAACATTACAAGCTGCTGCAGGAACTCCTGGTGCTACTTGATTAGCAGTATAAAGAGCGCTGGGTGTGCATGATGTAGATATGGAACCAAAACTTTGTTTTAAACCTCTTAATCCGGGTCTACTTTGAAATGTTTGACAAGGACCTCCACAAGAGTAGTTGTCTCGACTTAATAAATCACCAGCATTATTTACAGCACGAAATGGAGTAATTATTTGTTTTCTGTTTGCGGCGCGTAGTTCAGCTTTGTATGCTGTATTCCACGCATTTCTAAGTGTATAACGCAAGTTTTCAAAGACATTACTTCCAAAACTGCCTTTCTCTGTTGTTTGGACCTGTTGAGGCATATAACCTTGAAAACCGCCTCCTAAAGCTTTTCCTTTAACATTTCCACTTAAAGCGTAAAATTTAGGAAAACTTCCACTGATACTATTTGTATAACCTATACTTGTAGACATTATATAATTATATATATTAGAATATTTTAATAATGTATAAAAATTACTAAATTTAATTATAATAATATTTTTTTATAATATTATTATAACCGCTATGTTTAATTTTTTGCTATTACTTAGTGCAATTATTTTTGTCGCAATTGATTTCATGTATATCAATTTAATTAAAAATTATTTCAAAAACCAGATAGAAGTGGTACAAAAAACTCCAATGAAAGTAAATCTTTTCGCAGCAATGTTATGTTATATATTTTTAATATTTGCATTAAATTATTTTATTATTCAACCTAAAAAAAGTGTTAGTGATGCATTTCTTCTAGGAATTTTAATTTATGGTGTTTATGAAACTACTAATTATGCGTTATTTACAAAATGGTCGTTTCTAACTGTGGTAATTGATACATTATGGGGTGGTATTTTATTTGCAGTCACCACTTTTATCATATCTCAAATAAGAAAATTAACTGGAAAAATGTAGTTTATACCCGCGAAGATTTAAAATGGGACGCTCCTGCGGAGCGTCATTTGAATTAGTCACTGGTAATTTAGTTGAAAAATTCAAATGGTGTCCCATTTGAATTTTTCAACGGTGTAATCTAGATACAGCAAATAAGGTATGAAAAACAATGTAGAAATAAGAGTTATAATATTCATATTATTATCTAAAGTAGAAAAATAAGAAGATAATATACATGCAGTAATTATCATAGTAGAGTTTATACCAATATTTTTATAGGTAAGTTCACTTTTATATTTTTTGAAAAAATCTACTATATAACTGTATCCTTTTGGCATATAGGTAAACACTAAATAAAATAATATATCATAAATAATCATTATTATAACTGCTAGTAATGTAAAGGAAATTATATTCCATTCATATAAAGTATTTGTATAAATATATCTCGTTGCTATTATAATACACATTAAAGTCGTTACATTCTCAATTATAGAACTTAAATGAAACGTTTTGTACCATTTTTCCAAATAGTATGATCTTACATACTTGTGCAAAATTAAAAACATGAATAATAAGACAGTATTTAGTGCAGCATTTAGCATTGGTAAATAATCATTTGTATTATTAAAATTTGAAATGTCTTTGAAAATAGTCATAGTCATATATATATGTGTAGTTTAATCTATGAAATAACTTTATAAATTAAATAAATTTTTGTAAAAATTATAGTAAATTCAATTGATAAACATCTTGTTTCATAACAATTGTGTTGTTTTTCAACAATTCAGAAAATGTAACCAATTTATCATAGTAAGTGTTCAATAAAATTTTTGCTTCTTTATATGCTTCATTGACTAACTGTAATGTTTCTTTATCCATAACATATTTTGTGTACGGCGAATACTTTTCACCTGCTCCTAAACTTCTACCCAAAAATGGATTTGAATCGTCGCCTATGTTGTCATTGAAAAATACTTCTAATTTATCACCCATTCCAAAATTACCGATCATTCTTCGCGCTAATCTGTTTGCTTGATTTAAGTCTTCGTTTGCTCCTAATGATACATGATCGTCTCCATAAAAAAGGCTCTCGGCTGCTTTTCCTCCCAAAGTAACAATCAAACGTTTTTTCAATAAGTCTTTTGTGTACAAGCCATCTTTAAACTCGGGCTTTTCAGTAAAAATTGTATAACCTCCTGCTCCATTGTAAGTTGGTTGAATAGAGGCTTTTTGAAAATCAAAGTAGTTATTGAATATTAAAGATAACAATGCGTGACCACTCTCATGAATTGCCACTCTTGTTTTTGTTACATCTGGCACTTTTACATTTTTTCTTATTAAACCAATTATTGACTTTTCAAATGACTCGAATATATATTTTTCTTGAACTACAGTTTCATTGTTTCTAGCTGATAAAATAGCAGCTTCATTGATTAAATTTTTTAATTGTGCGCCTGAAAATCCTTCAGTAAGTTCTGCTATAGCGTCTATATCAAAAGGTTGATCCGTTTTCTTTTCTTTAATATAATAGTCCAATATTTTCTCTCTTGATGCCTTATCTGGAACTGGAATTCTAATAATTCTATCAAATCTTCCTGGACGTAATAGAGCTTGATCAAGGACATCTCTTCTGTTTGTAGCTGCCATAACTACAATGTCATCATTATTATTAAATCCATCCATTTCATATAACAGTTGGTTTAGTGTTTGTTCGCGTTCGTCATTTGCCATATTTATTCCAGCTCCACGTTGTCTACCAACCGCATCAATTTCATCAATAAATATAATAGACGGCTTATTTGTACGAGCATTATTAAATAACTCTCTAACACGTGAAGCTCCCATACCGACAAATAATTCGACGAACTCCGAACCAGACATAGAGATAAAAGTTGAATTCGTTTCAGTTGCAATCGCTTTCGCCAATAATGTTTTACCAGTACCTGGAGGTCCTTCGAGAAGTATTCCTTTAGGCATTTCAGCGCCAATTTCTTTATATAACGCTTTGTTTTCAATATAAGAAATAACTTCTTTACATTCTTCAATAACTTCTGGACTTCCTGCCCAACTAGAGAGAGACACATTCGGTTTAACAAAAGCAGTTTCTTCCTTTTGAAAAGAGGGAAAATTAAAGGGTGTCATAGGTCCTCCACCGTTGGGTCCACCTGGACTCATTCGATTTCCTGGCATTCTTCCGCCTTGAAAAGAATTAAACCTAGCCAAAGATGCTAAAAATGTTAGTAAAAAAAATATTGGTAATGCAGTTGAAGCGAGTGATAAAAACTCGCCTGCTAAATTTTGAATATTTACTATGTTCTGAGGTATAAAACTCACAAAATGCAATGGTACATGTAAGTCACTAGATTTTTCAACTAAATTAGGTATGACTATCGGGTTTACATCAGTTAAATGATAATGATTGTATACAATATCATTTGTAGGTAAGTTGTCTACACTTACCATTTGATTGTATTTATTATCTATGTAAATTTTTGATATTTTATTGTTTAATAAGTCTTGTATTACATCATTGTAATTTTCTTTTGGAAAATAAAATTTATATTTTTGTAAAAGATCCAAATCTTGCAAATACTCTTTGTCGTTTACTATCATATTTATTTTTTTTTGATTTTTTCTATTCATTGTGTTTTTATTTGGTACAAACTGAAAACTATTTACACCATTAACAAGGAGGACAAGTGAGAGAGCCTTAAATAACATTTTTCGTATTATTTTTATATTAGTTATTATACATGATAGTTTTAAATTAATATTTTGTATAATAATATAAAATCACACCTATATTATTGTGTATAATAGTTTCATAAATGTATAAATTTTTTAAAATATGTATAACTGCTGTTTTTATACTACAAAATTCTTATTGTTTTTTACATACTAATAGATTTATTCATAATAAACTAGAACAAGATAAATTGGATATTAGTGTTAAAAATGAAATAGTGCAACTCAAAATAGAAAACAAAATACAAGAAAATCGTTTTGGAGAATTTCCTAGACTGGACCCGCCCAATGATAAAGGGCAATTAACTTGGTATCCTATTGGATTTTCTCACGATTTCAGTAAAAAGCCAACTAAGGTTACAATTCGCGATAAAAATTACGTTGTTTGGAAAGACCAATCTGATTATTATGGCATGCATGACGTTTGTAGTCATCAAGGTTCATCGTTTATGTTAGGAAAAGTATGTAAAAATACTATTTCTTGCCCATATCATGGTTATATTTTCGACGGTTCCAATGGTGAATTAGTTCAAATACCTAAGTTGCCGCATATTGAGTCTGAGTCGCACAACATAGATTGTTTCAAAGTTGTTGAAAAAGGCGATATGGTTTATCTCAATTCGGTTCCTATTCGAAGCGAAGAAATGAAAATGCAGGTCGATGAGAGTTGCATATTTGTAGAACCTGAATTTTATGATAAAAGTCAACGGGTAGTCTGTTTATCGGAACATTTTGAACATCATGCAAAATTTGTCAGTGTTAATAGTTTGGATATTTGTCATATAGGTTTTGTTCATACATTTGGTAATAGAAACAGCCCAAATCCATTGCATAATTCAAAAATACAGAAGGTTGATGACCAAGACTTCCATTATAAAATAGTTTATGAATATGTTGCTGGAGAGAACTCGTTAGTCAATAAAATATATAAGTTTGATAATATTACAGTTGAAAATGAATATGTTTTGCCTCATACAACAGTGGCGCGTGTTAAATTCGGTTCTATGAGCTCTACTATTATTACACATGCATTGCCAATTTCAAAATTTGAAACAAAGTTATTTGTAAAAGCATATCGAAGTTATTGGAGTTATTATCATGAAAAAAATACGGTTTACATACTCCATCCATTTGAAAGTGTTATAAATTACATTGGGGACAAAGTAACATATAATACAATGTTTACTACATTAAAACAAGACAAGGCCATTGTGGACAATATAGATAAATCCAGTTATGAAGGAATGCATGGAAAATTTAGTATTGTCTATGATATGTTTTCAAATCACTATAAAAATAATTATAATAAATTTTATGAATAATATTAATTTTATTAAGTATATATATATACATATGAAAAATAAAACTATGAAATTAAGAAAAAATAATAAACAAGTTATAAAAAAATTTATTATTTCCTAAATCAAGTAGTTATAATTTCAATTGGATAAACATTTGTATTTATTACACTAGAAATAGCTTTCGAAAAATCTAAATTAATAATAAGAAAACCATTATCCTGGTTATATACTTCTGAAAAAGTTATACCTGTGAAGTCTGTAAATGTATTAGCAGTTACATCAATCACGTGACAAGCAACTAAAGACTTAGAGCTTATTTTTAATCCCTTAATATTATTATTTAAATCATTAAATTGGGTTGAATTTGTGATTGGTTCATCAAGATAAAATCTTATACTTGTAATTGTTTTTAATTTATATACATATAAAACATTATTTATTGTAACCGGTAGTTCTAAAGTCGTAACTCTATTATTATTAATAATTGATTTAGCAGTTGGATATGAATATACTTCACCATTTACTTCTTTATCCCCATATACACCGCCATAGTTATAAGCAACTGAATTTAATGTATTTAACTGCACAGTATTTGGTATTGGTTCAAATGTACTTGAATTATAAACAGTTTTAGTAGATGTTATTGTTATAGCTTTTGAATAGGTAGAAACCTCATCGTCAGTAAATTCTTTAATTAATCCATTAAAAGTACCATTACCATTGATTGGTATTTTATAAGCATAAGATAAACTCAGGAAACTGTATTGACCAATTACACCAGCAGGTGATAGGTTTAATGTCTGACTAATAACATTTGCATCATTTTGTGCGACACTATTAGCCACTTGTTGAGCCGTATTATCAGCTTCTTCTTTAGCATTAGCTTGAGATAAGTCAGAACTTGCTGTTGCAGTTGCACTTGATGTTACTTTGTACGCTGGACTAGTTGAGGTATATGCGACTCCATTAGCGTTTCCACTTGCAGTAAAAGTAGACATTTACTTATATATATATATAAGAAAAAAAACTTTTTCTAAAGGTGGTTTTTTGTTTTTCTAAAGGTGGTTTTTTGGTTTACCTTTTAGAAAAAGTTGTTTTGGCTTGACCTTTTTCAAAAAGGTCAATCAGTAATAAAACGCGGCGCAATATTCATAGTATTTAATTCTTGAAACAATAGTTTACAAGCATAAGGTATTTCTAAATATGCAAAATCAGTTCTATTATCACAAACTCTACAATGATGAATACGCATTTCATCATTATAGGCTGCAATCAAACCACATTTTTTACAACTATGTACAGAATATTTATCAGAAGCATCATACATTCTACCACGAGTAAATCGCGCAGCACCATGTGAAACCATTGCATCTTTTTCCATTTCACCAAATCTTAAACCACCATCTCTACTTCTGCCTTCTGCAGGCTGTCTTGTCAAATTTACCATCGGACCAATTGAACGACTATGCGTCTTGTCATTCACCATATGTTTTAATCGTTGATAAAATACAGGTCCCATAAATACGCTGCATTCTACTTGTTCACCAGTTAAACCATTGTGTAATAATTCATTTCCATGTGCTTCATATCCAAGTTTAATCAACTCATCGCATATATCGGCCACGTTAAATTGGCCAAAAGATGTACCATCTCCAAACAATCCTAATTCTACCAAAACTTTACCCAATACCGTTTCTTTTAATTGTCCAATTGTCATACGAGATGGAATTGCATGCGGATTAATTATAATATCAGGTTTCAACCCATTCTTAGTAAAAGGAATATCCGCTTCAGGAATGATATTACCAATTGTACCTTTTTGTCCATGGCGCGATGAAAATTTGTCACCTATTACAGGCTTACGAAGAGTTCTCAGTCGCACTTTTGCAAAGTTATAACCTTCGCCATTCCTATCAATATAATTTTTATCGATATATGTTTCTTCATTTGTCCTGTGAATTCGACTTTGATCTTCGAATTTAATTACCTTTGTGTGATCATTTCTATTTTCTTTAATAGGCACTACTTTAGCAATAATAATATCACGATTTTCAACCAAAGTATTTTCAGGAATTACACCTTTGCTATTCACTTTATTGTAATTACCAAACTTCATTCCTTTTGTTTTATTAGGATCTGGTTTGCATCTAATTTCTTCATCACCATTTATTTTTTGTTTATCTTCGTCTTTTTCTGTATGATAAATAGTCGTTGTAAATAATCCTCTATCAATCGATCCTTTATTAAATAGCAATGAATCTTCTTGATTATATCCAGTATGCGTCATAATTGCAACAATTACATTTGTACCCGATGGTATTTTATTTAACTGTATCATGTTCATCACGCGTGTATCCACCAAAGGTCTTGATGGAGAATTTAATACATAAGCAGTTTTATCCATACGATTTTCATAATTTGTAACATAGACACCCATTGCTTGTTTTCCTTGCGCACACTGATAACAATTTCTCGGTGATTGATTATGTTCTGGAAATGGGATACATGAAGCTAATACACCAAATATTGTACTAGGATGTATTTCACAATGAGTAAACTTATAAATTCTACTTGTTTGCTCTATTAAATCTTTTGGAGTTGTTGCAATCATTGACCACGCCTGTTCATCTGAATCAATGTATTCTATTATAGAATTACTATTATCATCTCCTATTAATAGTTTATCCCAATTAATTTCATTGTTTTTTAATTTTTTCATGATTGTTTTAGTAATCAAAATATTACTATTTTTTACTCGTAATAAAGGTCTCATCAAACGACCGCCATCGTTACAAACACGAATTTCCTTATTTCTGTAATCAAAAATTATTGATGTATAAATATTAATAATACCTTTGTATTTTTTATCTTTTAAAGAAATATATAAACATTCTGGCTCATTCGTAATACCTACCCACGCACCATTTATGAAAACCTTTACCTTTTTATAAAAATCAACTGATTTTAAATCCTCGTTTTGTATATTAATAATATGCGGCAAAACATATTCGTGTATCGAATTTGAATTTGAATAAATTGTTACGTGTGTCATATAACTCAGATTTTTAACAATGCCAACGGATTGACCTTCTGGTGTATTGTGAACAGCTAGACCATCTTTTAAAAGAAATCTTCCACGCTTATCGTGTAACTGCCATCCTACATATGGACCAACTCCTACTTCTACTAATTTAAATTTACTACACATAAAAGATTTACTTCTTATAAGTAATGTATCATTTTCTATAGGTATTAATTTTTTTCGTGCAAGAAGCGTTGGTATTTCATAAATTTTGTGACCTGTAATTGTTAGTTCTTTATATGTGCTGAATTTTTTATTTCCACTTTTTTCATCAGTCCATAGACTTTTTCCTTCTTTTATACCACATGAAAATCCAAGAGACATTGCCAAAGTATACGCATCTTCTATTATTCTATAATTTGCAGGTCCTTGACAGATACGTATTTCATGTCCTTCGGCACGAACATTACCATCCGTATCTATCAATCCAGCTAAAACCTTTAATCTTGTGTCTCTATCGTTTGTAAGATATTCATTTGGAATGTGTTTATTTTTTAAAAGATTGTATTTGCGAAGATATTTTTTTAGAGGAGCTTCTTCAACTCTATTACATAATCCTTGGTTGTATGCTTCTTTATTTTTCTTAGAAGCCACCGAGAAATTGTATCTTTTTCCTTTTATTATTTCAGCACCTTGCTCTTGTGCCCATTTTTCCCAATAAGCAAGTGTTTCAAAATCCGTTTTATAATTTAATGCAAAACCGGTTCCGTCACTTAAACCATCTCCTAACCACATACCAAGTAAATATGGGTCCATCTCTACATCTTGTTTTGTCCAATTTATACCTTCTGTTTTAAACACAACTAGTCTATCCTTTGTTCTTTTGTTTAAAGTTAAATATTTTTCAATAGTTATATCTAGTGTGTCATCATCATTAAAACTATTTACAAACTCTTCTGCGTGTTGTAGCGAGCCAAAATATTTTTCTTGGAATACTAAATTATCACGATTTAGAAATTCTACAACATGTGTGTAGTTTCTATCAATTCTATTTGATTGTCTTATTGTTTTATGACAATGTATTTTGAGTGTAAGAATATGATTATCTGTTACACGATGTTTCATAAAGTTTTTTTTATCTGGAATAATATCATACATATTTTTAAAACCTTCACAAGTAGAACGAACACTTGTTGGATTGCCTAGATCATCTATAAGTATATCATCAATTATTATATCGGCCGCGCGTTTGAATTTTCCATCCCACATTAAAATCATTGTTTCTGGATCGAAACACTCTGCTGGGCAAACCATCCCCCATGCAGTATTATGCAGTTTACGAGGAGGAATAAGCTTGCCACTTTTATCTGTCGGCGTCGATATTCTTCGAGCATGACTTAAACTAGAAACATAGGTTAATCTATTTAATACCTGAGCTACACCTACTTTATTAGAATTCGTATTTTTAATACCAAAATCACCAGTAGCAAGAGCACGTTTCAAGCCATTTTCAATAGTAGTCGATTTAATGATTTTACAAATATTGGTGAAATTTATAATATTTTCATAATCGTCTTTTGACTTCCATGAACCAGTATTAATTTCACGAATTACTTGTTTTTCCATATCTTTGACTAGTTTATTAAAATAATTTCTGAATAGATTATTTAAAAGAGTTCCTGTTAGGTCAATTCGTTTATTAACGAATGAATCACGATCATCTTGTTTAATCATTTCAAAATTGGCCTGCAGCAATTTATTTGCCATATAACCCAAGAAATATATTTTTTGTGTAAGATTGTGGCAATGTGGAAATAAGTCATTATTCAAAATCTCCATAGTAAATTCTAATTTTTTCTTTGAACCGGTTTCTCTGTCCATATTAATTGGTGTATACATGGCAAAATTGTTAATAAATTTTATACATTCCTCTTTGTTTACATATTTATTTGCATCAATAATAGATGCTTGTAATGATGACAACAATTTTTTATTTTCATTATCATTTATATTTAATAAAATTTTTTCACAAATATCTTTATCTGAAATCACGCCTAGAGCTCGAAAAACTATAAATAATGGAATAGGCTGTTTTATACGAGGAATTTGAACATAAATAGGATTTCCAAAACCATTATTTTTTGAGCTAATCATCATATTGATTTGTTTTGGTGAAATACATTTGAAATCAGGAACTGATTTTATTTCAGCAGTCCAGGTGTATTTTGTGTTATTTTTTGAAACATTAAAACAATAAACTTTATTTTCAGCAGCTCTTTCTTGACCTAACACTGTTTTCTCAGAACCATTAATAATAAAATAACCTCCTGCGTCAAATTTACATTCACCTGTTTGTGAATTATCAAAGTGTTTATATTGGTTTAAAACACAAATATTTGATTTTAACATGATCGGTAGTTTACCGATATGAATTCCAGGAAGTGTTTTGTAAAATGTTTGTGTACTTTCTAATTCTTTTCCTGTTCGAACAACATACTTTATATTTACATCTAAAGTCATAGATGATGCATATGTGAAATTTCTTAATCTAGCTTCTTGTGGAAACATCAATTTAATTGCACCGTTATTTTCATGAATTTGAGGCCTGTATATTTGAAAATTTTCAAATGTTACAAAAATTTCTAATGAATATTTTTTGGTTGTTTGGTCGTAGTCTTGTTCTGAAACGATATGTACTGGATTGAACATTTCAATCGTTTTTGAAATTTGATGTCCAACAAAATTATTATATGACTCTAACTGATGTCTCACTAATCTATCTAAATGTTGACCATTAAAATATGATTCAATAATATCCCAAGGGGTTTCTATGTATTGATCATTTTTAATATCAAAAGTATCGTTTATTTCACTTGCGGAATTGTTCATTTTAGTATAACCGATAGTAGTATTTGACATCATTTTAGGTATATTAATTATTTCAATTTATTTTTATATTGTTTAAAAAATAAATTGATTAGTCAAATAACAACACATTATAAAATAATTTAAATATTATTATTTATAAAAACTAGTATAAATGTCTATTATAAATAAACGGGATCAAAAAGAAGATGATGAAAAGAATAACACATATTTGACCCCTTACAAAATCGATTGTTTTAATAAGTTATTAAAAACAATGATTAAAACACGACGAAAATCACGATATATATTTGTACCCGTGACGTTAGATACAAAACCTATACTAACAAGGAGCGAAACATTTCGTTGCATCGATGATCTTTGTAAAAGTATTGAAGAAAATAGTCATAGTCATGTAAAATCTGAAACTATACAAGAAGACAGAGTTATTAATATTGATATAGACGTTGAAATTAACTGTATTTCTGATTTATTAAAATTAACTGAAACTTACAAGTTAGATAAAAATATTCACTATAATGTTGATATGGTAAAATTACATAACATAAAAGAGCAACTCACTGAATTAAATAATATGATAGGCATGAAAGAGCTTAAAAAAAATGTAGTTTATCAAATTCTTTATTTCATTCAAGACTTACACATTTGCACATTTGAAACATCTAATGATCTAAATAAAATTTCAAATGAATACATGCACACTGTAATTTATGGAAATCCGGGGACTGGTAAAACAGAAGTTGCAAAAATAATTGGCAATATATTTTCAAAGTTGGGATTATTAACTAAAGGAACGTTTAAAAAGGTTACTAGGAGCGACTTAATTGCTGGATATGTTGGACAAACAGCATTAAAAACAAAAGAAGTCATTAAAGAGTCATTAGGTGGTGTACTTTTTATTGATGAAGCGTATGCACTTGGAAACAATGAAAAAAAAGATACGTTCTCAAAAGAATGTATTGATACGATTTGTGAGGCATTAAGTGACTATAAAGAGAACTTAATGGTCATTATAGCTGGATATGAAAATGAGTTAAATGAATGTTTTTTTAATTATAATCAAGGATTAAATTCAAGATTTGCTTGGCGATTTAAAATGGAGGATTATTCGGGTGAAGACTTGTATAAAATATTTGTTAAAAAAGTACAATGTTATAACTGGGAGGTTACACATGATATTACATCATTATGGTTTGATAAACACATTGAACATTTCAAATTTTTTGGGAGAGATATAGAAAATCTTTTAGCAAAAACAAAAATAGTGCATAGTAAGCGAGTTTTTTGTAAAAATATAATAGAAAAAAAGAAAATAAAATTAGAAGATTTAGAAAACGGTCTTACTATGTATTTAAATAATAATGATACAAAAACTAATAAAGAAACTAATTATGTAAAAAAACAACTTCAATATTCTATGTATAATTGATAGTTTACACTAGTTTGATAGACACTATTTTTATTATATTATTTTTATAATAAAAATGTCATTTAAAAAAATAGATATAAATCCAGCATTGTTTTCGTTAAGCGGTGCTTCCAAAACAAAAAAAAATAGAGCAAAATCTATAAAACCAATTGCCCCTTTAATTTCTCCAAATGTATTAAAAAATAAACTACTTAAAAGAATTAAAGAACACAAAAATAATGAACAAGTTTCATATTCTCACAATGATAATAATAGTAATAATATTAACAATCGCGATAGTGTTTTAGAAACGAATATTTCTAAAACAAATTTTGTAGATAATAACGCCAATAAAAATATAGCAAATGACATTGCAACTTATACAGATGAGTTTAATGACTCAATTAGCTACTTGCAGAATTTATCTAAGGAAAAAAAAATAAATGACGAAAAAGCTATTTATGAAAAACAAAAAGAGAGAAGGATATTAGAACTACATAATTCAACATTGAAAAATCAACATGGTTATGGTTATGGTAACAGCGCCAACGGCAACAATAGTAATAACGCCAATCTAGTTTCAACAAATGGAACATTTGTTTATAATGAATTACCAGATGACTTAAAAGAGCCATTAATTCGTGTAAATCCTGGAGAATTAGGTATTTCAAACCAACCACCTATGAACATAAAATACAAGGTTGATACTACTCTACCTTATGGTGTATTAAAAGGTGGGTTTAAGCCAACCATGCGTGAGTGGAATAAAACTCAAAGGAATAAAAATATTTTGGATTTAAATAATACTGTATTATCTCCATCAACTTCAGTTTTAAATGATAGAGAGCAAAAATTGAATGCTTTAAAAAATAAAATAAAAGAAAAACGGGAACAAAGGGAAAAAGTATTATTACAATCATCAAATTCTGCTGTACCGATGCAAATGTCAACACCAATATTAATGACACAACAAATAAATGATAATAGTCACATAAAAGAACCACTGCAAAATATGGGTTTTGAAAATAGTAATGACAAAATGCATGACAGTAGTCACCATAATGACAACCATAATGATAAAAATACCGAAAATATTGTTAAACAAATTTGTAAAAAAACAATTCGTAGAAAATACACTCTAGGAAAATCAAAAATAAAGAAAACTGTATCTGTTCTATTAAAAGATAGAAATACTAGAAAAAAGGTTATTTTAGCACAAAAAGATTTGAAAGAGAAATCAATTAATGACGTAAAAAAATATTTACGAGAACATAATTTAATAAAAATTGGCAGTAATGCTCCAAATGATATTTTGCGAAAATTATATGAGTCGGCCGTTTTGACAGGCGAGTTAACGAATAATAATAAAGATATTATGTTTCACAACTTTACAAAAGATAATGATTTAGAAATTTAATGAATTAATATTTTTAATTTTTCTTTTCCAATGCTATTATAATATGGAAACTACAAGAAATAAATTAACACCTCAAGAACAAATATTTTTTAATAAATTAAGTAATTATCTAGATACAAAACTATATTTTTTTGGAAGCATACAAAGAGGTGATTATTTACCGAATTCTAGTGATATTGATGTTGATATTTTTACAGAAAACGAAAATAGTACTATTACTAAGTTAATGAATTTTTTAAATGTTGATAGAAAACTTTTCAAGAGGTGTGTATGGAAACTAAATAATTTTAATAATGAAATCGCATACGGTCATAAAATTATGTATAAAAGTGCAGAAAATAAATTTTCTGTAGAAATTTCAATTTACAATGAAAAATATAAGCATAAAATTCTTTATGAACACAATGATAAAAAAGACATTCCATTATATGCAACGATTTTGCTGATTATTTTAAAGTTTCTATACTATACATTACATATTATACCCTCTAGTTGGTATGTTAAAAGTAAAAAATTTGTATTAAGTAGAATGCTATTTAAAAAAGAAGACCATTTTGTAGTAATCGATAATACATAGTACATAACATAGCATCATAATAAAGTATTTATTATATTATATTAAAGTTATACTTCAATATAATATAATTTATATCATGGCACTAGTTAAAGAGTATTTTGATTTGTGTAATAAATATCAAAATGAGTATGGAAGTAAAACAATATTATTAATGCAAGTTGGTAGTTTTTATGAGTGTTATGGTGTCAGAAATAAAGTTTTCAACAATATTTCAGTAAACAGTAATACGGACTTTGAAGGTGAAGTTAATACAAAAACAAGTAAAATAATAGATTTTTCGCGTATTTGTGAATTGAACGTGGTAAATAAAAATACGTGTGTTGGCGAAGAAAATGTTGTCATGGCTGGGTTCAAAGTAGAATTTATTGAAAAATATTTGCGTAAAATCCAAGATGCTGGATACACATGTGTCGTTTACAAACAAGATGAATCTGCAAAAAATACAACGCGGTCGCTTGAAGGTATTTATTCACCAGGTACTTATTTTTCAAATGAAACAACAAACTTAACTAACAATTTGACATGTATATGGATTGAATTAATCAATAATAAATTTTCAAATGGTAAACATGTTATGGTTGGAATGTCTAACGTTGATATTTTCACTGGTAAAACACATATTTTTGAATACAAAGAAACATATATTCGCAATCCAACAACGTTTGATGAGTTGGAAAGATTTATTTCTATTTATAATCCATCAGAGGTAATTTTTATTTCCAATTTATCAGATGATGAAAACAAAGATATTGTAAACTATGTAAATATCAAGACAAATTCTATTCATTTAATAAATACTAACTCCCATAACAATAGTGAAACATTGATGATAAAACGCGTTAAAAATTGTGAAAAACAAACATATCAGAGAGAAATCCTTGAGAAGTTTTTCAAAATAAGTGACTTTGAATTATTTTTTGCAAATTTTTATAATAATCCAATTGCATCGCAATCATTTTGTTATTTATTAGATTTTGTTTATCAGCATAATCCGTATCTGTTACATAAAATAGCAGAACCGTTTTTTGATAATTTTTCTGATAGAGTTATTTTAGCAAATCATTCTTTGAAACAATTGAACATTATAGATGACAACAGTTACAATGGTAAATATTCATCTGTTTTGAAAATATTGAATGGTTGTTTGACGCCAATGGGTAAGCGAAAATTCAATGACAACTTTCTAAGTCCAACCACAAACACTGGGTATTTACAAAAGGAATACGACATTGTTGACTATATATTAAAAAAGGAGAATTATGAAAAATACAATGGGTTTTTAAAGCAAAAGTTGGCGGAGATCAAAGATTTTTCTAAATGGGAGCGGCAAATTTTTATTAAGAAAATTACACCAAAAACATTTTATGTACTACATAAAAACATAAAAAATATTATAGATATTTTCAGATTTCTCCAAAACGATGACACTATTTGCAATTATTTACAAAGTCACAACTACCAGTTACACAAAGTAGGAGATTATTGTTTACAAATTTCAAATTATATTGAGGAAAACTTGATTTTGGATTATGCAAAAGACTGCGATCAATATGATAATTTTGGTGTTAATTTTTTTAATAAAGGAGTGGACATGGTTTTGGATGAAAAAACGGAGTTGATTAGTCAATGTGAAGAACAGTTGGCATCTGTCCGCACCTACTTGAATGATTTAATTCAAAGTAAAGAAAAGGTTTCTAGTAAAACAACCAAAAAAAGTGCGACAGAATATGTTAAAATTCATGAAACAGAAAAAAATGTATTTAGTCTACTAACAACAAATCGCCGATGTAAATTGCTAGATGACTGTTTGTCAATTGACGATAAAACTGTAAATATATCGTGTGGTTATGCATTGAATATCAAAAAAAAATGTTTTGATTATATTAAACAAAGCGCGGCTAATTGTTTTATAACCAGCAGTCAAATCAATGAGTTATGTAAAAAAATATCCGTTGGCAAGTCTGCAATTAAACAATTTATTTCTCTCGCCTTTTGTAAATTTGTAGAGGATTTCGGAGAACAATTTCAAAAACAACTAGAGTTGATCATTGATTTTGTTACAATTGTCGATATATTATATGCAAAAACCACAGTGAGTAAGGTTTATAACTATTGTAAACCAAATATTGTTTCAAACTCTAAAGGCAACAAATCTTTTGTAAACGCAAAAAATATTCGTCACTGTTTAATAGAACATCTTCAAACAAATGAGTTGTATGTGACAAATGATATTACCTTAGGGGATGGGGCTGTAGACGGTATTTTACTGTACGGAACCAACGCAGTTGGAAAAACTTCTTTAATTCGAGCTCTTGGTATAGCAGTTATTATGGCACAATCTGGAATGTTTGTACCCTGTAGCGAGTTTAATTATATTCCATACAAATATATTTTTACCCGCATTCTAGGGAACGATAATATTTTCAAAGGTCTCTCTACGTTTGCTGTAGAAATGTCAGAGTTACGTACAATTTTACGATGTGCAAATGAAAATAGTTTGATTTTAGGCGACGAGTTATGTTCTGGGACAGAGATTACATCCGCAATAAGTATTTTTGTAGCAGGAATTCAAAAATTGCATAGTTTGGGGAGTAGTTATATTTTTGCTACGCATTTACATGAAATCGTCAAATATGATGAAATTACTGAGATTGACACGTTGAAATTGAAACATTTGGAAGTAATCTATGATAAAGAAAAAGACTGTCTAGTTTATGATCGAAAATTGAAAGACGGTCCTGGAAATTGTATGTATGGTCTAGAAGTCTGTAAGTCATTGAGTTTACCAAGTGATTTCATGGAAAATGCATATAACATTCGTATGAAATACAATAGTGAAAGTGCCAGTATCCTTTCTCTCAAAGTGTCACATTTTAATTCCAAAAAGTTGATGGGGTTGTGCGAACAATGTGGAAAAAATATGGGAACCGAAGTGCATCACTTACAACATCAGTCTGAGGCAGACAGTGAAGGTTACATAAATAAAAACGGATATAAAATTCACAAGAATAATGCAGCGAATTTAATAACATTGTGTGAAACGTGTCACGACGACTTTCATAGCAGTAGTCAGACTAGCACTCAGAGCAGTAGTCAAAATAGATTAACAGCTGTGAAAGTTAAAAAACAACATAAAAAAGTGAAAACTACAATAGGTATTCAAATACAAGAAATTTGCTAAGTTGCATTTTATTGCTGCATACTTGCTGCACCAGAAAACACACCGTTATGTCAGTCTACAGCAATTTGACTAATCAATCGCTTGGAGTATTCCTTCTTTTGCCTTCTTACCCTTCGTATTGGTATGCAGGGTGATTAATCTTCACTTGGATATATATTGTTGAGAGAATTTTTAAGATCTTCGGCATAATCAGAAGTAAATTTAACTCGTTCATTTGTTGCAGGATGACTAAATTCTAGATACTTTGAGTGAAGCCATTGTCGATGTAAATTAATAAAATTATTAAAAAATGGATTAGAACCATATTTAGTATCTCCTACTAAAGGATGATTTAAACTCGAAAAATGAACACGTATTTGATGTGTTCTTCCTGTTTCAAGCTTTATTTCAACCAATGAAACATTATCAACAATTTTAATATTTTCAAATATTTTTAACGTTTTATAATGAGTAATACTTGGCTTTCCGTAATCAGTAGTACCATAAATATTATATTCATCATTAATAAGACTGATTGGGTAAGTTTATTACTCCAGTTAATTGGTTTGGAATACCCTCTATCAATGCATGGTATATTTTTATAACACTGTGATTTTTAAATTGTTTTTTAAGATTTTCATATGCAAGTTTATTTTTTGCTAAAACCATTACCCCAGAAGTTCCAACATCTAGTCTGTGAACTACACCCTCCTTAAATTCATCTTCATTTTTATAAAGATTATAACCATTATATATTAGTGTGTCTACAATTGTTTTACCATCCCATTCTTCTGCGTGATGTACTGAAATATTTGCGGGTTTATCTATAACTATAATATAGTCATCTTCATAAAGTATTTTAATTTTACCATAATAAACTGGATTTTCATCAATATATTTTTTTATAAAAAAAAATATTATAAATATTATTAAGAAAATTATAAAAAAAACATACACCATACTCATTTTATAATTTGTATTAATTTTTTTATATAAATAAATATAAAAAAATTAATAGATTTACAATTTAAAACATATTTATAAAATAATTGCATATAGTATAATGCCATTTATTAGTATATTAACAGCTATAAACGGCTATAAATAACTATTTTTAGTGTCTACGCCTGCGACGTGATTGTGATCGTGATCGCGATTTTCGCATAGTTTTTGATTTACTCTTAATAACAGTAATACCTTTTTTAATTCCCTTAACCCCATAATCAACTCCTGTTAAAAGGGACTTATAAACAATACCTAAACCTTTCTCAATCCCTGGTTTTGATTTAATAGTTATATTTTTTACATCACTGCCAATTTTTTTTAACCCTGAAGCTACAACGGGAAGCGTTTTTTTGCTAGCACTTTTAATTTTATTAAAAACGTTACTTTTACTGCGGTTTCTACGTGATTTTGTCTTTGCCATTTGTATAATAATATATATTATATTATACAAAGATAAATATTTTATTATTTATATAAAATAATAACAACAATAAGATGAATGAAGAAACTATAAAATATATTGGAAAAATTTTTATTGCTATAGTTATACTTTTTAGCATGATATTATATTTTAATGTTTATGATAACAATAACAATATTAAAAATACACAAAGTGAATTAAAAGAAGTTGTTACAATTGAGACAATGACAACACACAATAAATCTAAAATAGAGTTGGAAATGGATGGTGGTAGTGCTTTTTGTAAAAGTCACCACCATTTATCTTCTGCGAATAAACTTGAAACCTCTTGTAGTGGGTTGACAAATGAAAATTGTAAATCTGTTTCTTGTTGTGTTTTGTTGAACGGAGAGAAATGTGTTGCAGGTGGCGCAAATGGCCCGACATTTAGAACGGAAACAAATGGTACAAAACGCAGCGTAGATTATTATTATTATCAAAATAAATGTTATGGTAATAAGTGTCCTTCATAAAATAACGCATTTTATTTTATACCTTTCTGATGTAAATCTTCAACGTTATAAATATATTAGTTAAAACAAGTTAAATGTTTATCTTTAATAAATTTAATAAGTAAAAATGAGATATATTTTTATGATTATATGCTCTATTATTTTATCACCATTTTCAGCAAGTCAAATTAGACCAAAACTATGTATTGATTGTAAGTTTTATACAAAAGATTTTTTTACTAGTAGTGAATTTGGAAAATGCTCGATGTTTCCTAGAGAGAAAGATAATGATTATTTTTTGGTAAATGGTAATGGTAATGGTAATGATAATAATATAGAACTCAATTATTGTTCTATATCAAGAAAATATGATTATATGTGTGGAAAAGCAGGCAAATTTTATGAAAAAAAAAAGTAATTATTCTTAGATATTTTTGTATTTAATAATAATTAAAAAAAATGATTTCATTCTTAAAAAATATAAGAATAGTATAATAAATACAATATAAAATGATTATTCCTGTTAAATGTTTTACTTGCGGTATGGTTCTTGCTGATAAGTACAGATTTTACACAGAAGAAGTACGTAAAAGAAAATTAGCAAAGTCAATGGATGTTGATAAAGTCGTATATTTAACAAAAGAATTTCATGATAAAACTCCTGAAGGTGAAGTTTTAGATGAATTAAATATGAATAAAATGTGTTGTCGTAGACATTTTCTGACACATGTTGATATTGATTAAAACGCACTTGAATAAAAATAATAATATTTTCATATATATATTATAAATTAGTATACAAATGAAAAATCATTATAAATCAAAAAGTAATAAACAAAAATTATATAAAATGAAGGGTTGTTCTTCTACTCGTAAAAATAGATATGGTGGAAAAGGAACAATGAATTTAGCCGTTCAAACTCCTGCAGTAGGAGCTGATTTTAATTTAGCATATCCATACAAGGGTCCTTTTCCTCCAAACCCTGATTTAGCTTATACTGGTAAAGGCGGTAAAAGTAATTTTTTTCCTATATTAGAAAAACCATCTTATTTAACAGTAAAAACTTCCAATGAAAACGGAATTAACCCACTTTATCCAAATACTGGTCCACCACCAAATGGGTTCAATTTTTTAAATCCACTTCAACAACAAAAAGGAGGTAGTTGTGGTTGCGGTGCGTTTCCATTTATGAATGGTGGTGGCAAAAATAATAAGCATCGTGCTGGTTGTAAATGTTCTACGTGTAAAAAAAACATGCGTGGCGGTGGTGGTTGTAGTACAAGCAACAATGGTATTCCATATCCTAATGGTTTAGTAGGTAAACCATTTGTTGATCCTACTAACTTACCTGGGGCAAAAGGTATTTCCGGAGATGCTAATTATTATTCATTAAATAAGTACATTAATGATGTATCAAGACAAATGATTGATGTTGGTGCAAATAAACCTTTTTTAGGATATTATGGCGTAAAAGGTGGTAAAAGATCGATGAAATCCGTAAAGAAAACAAAAAAACAACGAGGTGGTGATTTTTCTAATTTCATAGGTCAAGACATTATAAATTTAGGTAGACAATTTACATATGGTTTAGGAAGTGCATTTAATACTTTAAATGGTACTCCTGGTCCAGTAAATCCTTTGCCATGGAAAGGACAGCTTACACACGCTGCAAATACAAGGTACATTTAGAAATGTTTAATCCATTGGAATTATATACATATTCTAAATTGTGGATTTATTTTTTTTTTCTATTTATTATATAAATGGCTTTTCCAAAAAATGTTAAAGAATTATGTGCACCAGCGATGGTATATTTTGTTTTATCTATGATTGTAATATTTGTACTTTTAATGCAAAATTTAGGTAATAAAACTAAGTATCGAGTTGGTAATATGTCTTGTTCTGTAACAAATACTACAATGTTATTTATTGTTAAAATAATTTATGTTTTCTTCTGGACTTACGTTTTGAACCTAATCTGTAAAGATGGATACCCTGAATTATCATGGTTACTCGTTTTCTTACCTTTTGTTTGGTTTTTTATGATATTTTTCTTTTTCGCCATGTTTCAAAATGTAATGTAGTGTAATTTTTACTATACTACTGTATTATTATCATTATTATTTAGTCTTTTTAAAAGTTTTTGGTATATATTTTATATTAGTAATAATACTATTATAAAATATACACAGTATATAAGGTTATATTTGTCAATGAAATCAAATAATAAAGCACTAGTCTATGAAAAAAACGGATGGAAATATGTTTCTGTTAAAGGTCCACCGAGAGAAAGAGGTTATGCATATGGATACGCATGTGCAAAAGATTTTAGTGATGTTCAAAGAATGTTACAATTTTTTATATTTGAATCGTATGGTAAACAGTGGGATTTTTTTATAAAAATAATCAATGATGAATTCAAGGAAATGACCCAAACTACATTTCATGAGTTTTATGAAGAAATGGAAGGAATTGCGGAAGGTTGTAATGCAAATGGTTGTAAAACATCGGTCGATGAAATACTAGCATGGAATTTCTATTTATCTATTCCTTATTGGTATCCTTATTGGGTTGAAACAAGCAATAGTGAAAATGGCTCAAGTGGTTCTCACAAAAGTTCTATGGGACCACGCGAAGGCGGAGCAAAAGATCATTGCAGTGCATTCATTGCTGTTGGTAAAGATTGGACAGAGGACGGTAATATTGTAGTTGCACACAATTCTTTTTGTGATTTTATTGATGGACAATACTCTTATATTGTTCTTGATATAAAACCAGATAAAGGGCATCGAATAATCATGCAAACAAGTCCTTGTTGGATATGGAGTGGAACTGACTTCTTTGTCACTTCGAAAGGTATAATTGGAACTGAAACTACTATTGGCGGGTTTTTGCCTTATGCAAAAAAATATCCAATTGGTTTTCGTATTCGCAAAGCCATGCAATATGGTAATACTTTGGATGACTATGTTGATATATTATTAGATGGTAATTCTGGCGACTATGCGAATTCATGGTTATTTGGTGATACCAATACTAATGAAATTTTGAGACTGGAATTAGGATTAAATTATCATAGTGTAGAGAGAACTAAAAATGGTTATTTTATTGGTTTTAATGCAACCTATAGTCCAGAAATAAGAAATCTTGAATGTGTTAATACTGGTTTTTATGACGTTCGTAGACATCAAGGAGCAAGAAAAGTAAGACTGGGCGAATTGATGGACGAATACAAAGGTAAATTAAATATCGATGTTGCTAAAAAAATTATATCTGATCATTATGATGTATATTTACATAAAGAAAATAAATGTTCTCGTACTGTTTGCTCACATTATGATTTAGATCCTAGAGAATACATGTCAACAGCTGGAAGACCGCTGCCTTTTGCACCTCATGGTGCAGTAGATGGATTTGTTTGTGATACAAAAATGGCCAAAAATATGACGATTTGTGGTAGATTTGGTAATTCATGTGGAACACCTTTTATAAAAGATGAATATATCTCAAAAAATAGACAATATGAGAACTTCAGACCCTATTTAAAAGATAGACCTTCAGAACCTTGGACAGATTTGAGTGAAATAAAATCTGAAAAGAAAAAATTTTCTTTGACACGGCGTCTTAAGAATAGGAGCACTATAAATAAAAAAACGACACATAGAAATTATTAATTTTTAATCATTTGTTAAAATTATATTATAAAAAAATAAGATTATTATAATATAAACTACTTATGGATATAGATAAAATTTCATGGAAAATTATTGATAAATATTTTAATGATAATCCAAATAATTTAGTAGCTCATCATTTAGAATCTTACAACGAATTTTTTAATAACGGTATCAATCGAATATTTCGTGAAAACAATCCCATTCGCTTTATTGAGAGAGAAGATGAAACAGATACAAAAGACACTTTGAAGAGAAATGAATGTCAATTGTTTTTAGGAGGTAAAGATGGATCTAAAATTTATTTTGGTAAACCAATTATTTACGATGACAATTATGCACATTATATGTATCCTAATGATGCACGCTTAAGAAACATGACTTATGGGACTACAATTCATTATGATGTCGACATAGATTTTATTTACTATAAAGGAGATGAAAAAGTTGAGCATTCTATTACACTCAGTAAAATATATCTTGGACGTTTTCCAATTATGTTGCAGTCCGATCTGTGTATATTAAAATCATTGAACAAAGATGTTCGATTTAATATGGGTGAATGTAAAAACGATTATGGAGGATATTTTGTTATTGATGGAAAAGAAAAGGTTGTTATTCCCCAGGAAAAATTTGCTGACAATATGCTTTATATTAGAAAAAATAAAGATGATGATATTTACAGTCACTCTGCAGAAATACGTTCTGTTTCTGAAGACGCGTCCAAGCCAATTCGCACTACAGCAGTTAAAATTGTTGCTCCATCTCCAAATTTGACAAATAATCAAATCGTTGTAGCCGTGCCAAATGTTCGCAAACCTGTTCCACTGTTCATATTAATGCGTGCATTAGGGGTTACATCTGACAAACAGATTATTAAAACATGCCTTTTAGATTTGGATAAAAATAAAGAATTTATTGATTTATTTATTCCTAGTGTTCATGATGCCAACAAAATTTTTAACCAAGAAACTGCTTTAAAATACATTGCAAGTTTTACAAAAAGAGGGACAGTTTCTAGTGTATTAGAAATTCTCTCTGATTTTTTTTTACCTCATATTGGGGAAATTAATTTTTTAGACAAAGCTTACTTTTTAGGGTACATGACATATAGATTATTAAAAGTATATACATTGCAAGAAAAACCAACGGACAGAGATAATTTCCGTTTTAAACGTGTCGAATTAACTGGCTCGCTTATTTATGACTTATTTCGCGAATATTATTTAATACAAAAGAGAAGCATTTCGACCAAAATAGATAAAGAATATTATTATCACAAAGGTGAATATAAAGATGACACAGAATTAGTAGAAGAAACTGGCTTATCTAAAAAGGATAAGAGCGTTGCTGAAATAAATAAGTACAAGGATAATTTTGTTGGACTAATAGAAAATAATGTTAAAGCATTTTTTAAAGATAGAGAAGTTGAAAATGGGTTTAAAAAAGCTTTTAAAGGAAATTGGGGCTCAGAAAGTCATACAAAAAGACTAGGGGTTGTTCAAGATTTAAATCGTCTTAGTTATTATACTTTTATCTCTCATTTAAGAAAAATTAACTTACCTCTTGATGCCAGTGCAAAAGTAGTAGGTCCGCGATTGTTAAATAGTTCTCAATGGGGGCTGATTGATCCTATAGATACACCTGATGGCGGTAATATCGGTCTTCATAAACATTTAGCTATAGCAACTCATATTACAAGTGGAAGTTCATCGCTTCCGCTCGTTAAATGGCTGCGAATATATACTCCACTAAAATTAATTTTAGAATGTAGTGCTGAGTATCTATCTAATACTACCAAGGTTTTCGTAAACGGTAATTGGATAGGTGTTGTTGAAAACCCTATTTCTACATCGAAACATAAAAATGATATAGGGTTGGTCGATTTATTAAAACTATACAGAAGAAATGGAATTATTCCTGTATTTACAAGTATATCGTTTGATTATGAACATAATGAAATAAATATTTATACTGATGCTGGGCGTTTATCGCGACCAATTTATTACATCAATAATAGTGAGAAAAGTTATGATAGAAAGGACGTATTAGAAATGATTCAGGAGGAAAAAATTACATGGCAGCAAATTGTTAGTGGTTTTAAAGGTAAAAATGACGAAAATTTTTATTACAAATCAAATAAAGTATATGAAATTGGTGAACTGTATAGTGATTTAGATTTTGATCCACAGGATATTTACAGTAATTCTGGCGACAGTTATGATGACAAAGAAAATGACAACAATAAATTTAGAAAAATGTATTCAGAATTACAAAAATACAAATCTGTAATTGATTATTTGGATGTTTCAGAAGAAGAAACCGCATTGATTGCAATTAGCGGTGATGATAATAAAAAAAATAAATATTACACACACGTTGAGATAGATCCATCATTAATTTTGGGTGTAATGGGAAATCTTATTATTTATCCGGAACATAATCCAGTTACACGTAATTCTTTTTCATGCGGACAAAGTAAACAAGCTGTTTCAATGTATCACACAAATTATCAAGTCCGTATTGACAAAATGGGTGTTATATTAAATTATGGACAAATACCATTGATCAAATCACGATATTTAAAATATATCAACAACGAGGAAATTCCATATGGTGTTAATGCTATTGTTGCTATTATGAGTTACACTGGTTACAACGTTGAAGATGCTATTTTGATTAATGAAGGTGCTGTGCAAAGAGGAATTTTCAGAACTACTTATTTTTCAATGTATGAGGCGAGAGAAGAGAGTTCTAAAGTGGCTGGAATGGTGAATTCGCGTTTTGCAAATATTGAAAAAAATAATGTTGTTAAAATTAAACCAGGATATGATTATAGTTTATTAGATGACTATGGAATGATTAGAGAGAACACGCCGTTGAATGATAAAATTGTTTTAATTGGAAAAATTACCAGCGACTTAGAAAATAAAGACAGATTTATTGACGACTCTGTTAAACCTAAAAAGGGGCAATTAGGTTTTGTTGACAAATCATTTATTACACAAGGCGAAGAAGGATTTAATATTGCAAAAGTGAGAATTCGTGAAGAGAGAATACCGGCAATTGGAGATAAAATGGCATGCGCTTTACCAACCCAGCAAGTTTTAACTAATGAAGGATGGATTGAAATTAAAGATATTGATATTAATAAACACAAAGTTGCAACTTTAGATAAAAATGGAAATATGTATTATGAAAATCCAGTTAATAAATTTGAATATGATCATAATGGAAAAATGTACTATGTTAAAAATAAACAGGTAGAGGTTGTATGTACATTAAATCACAAATTGTATGTTAAAAAAAGAGAAAAAATAAGGGGTGAAAAAGATTATGAATTAATAGAAGCAGAAAATGTTATTGGTAAAATGGTTAGATTTCAAAAATCTATGAAAAATGTATATCCTGATGTTGAATATATAGAATTAGGTGATAAAAAATATAAAATGGACGACTGGCTACAACTTTTGGGAATGTTTATTGCTGATGGTTGTGTTAATAACAGAGGGGTTATTTTATCAGCTCATAAACAGCGAAAAATTGATTTTAATACTCATATACTAACAAAACTAAATATTGGGTTTTATCATGATAATTATAATGGTTATTTTTCTATTAATATAGGAAAAAATAAGGAAATATATAATGAACTTAAAAAATATAGTTTGGGAGCATTAAATAAATATCTTCCTGACTATATTTGGAATTTATCTCAAAGACAATGTATAATATTATTAGAGGCATTAATGGAAGGAGATGGTCATACTTATGCTGATGGATTTTCTAGATATGGCACAATCAGTCCTAGATTAGCAAATGATGTTTGTAGATTAGCAGTTCATTGTGGATGGTCTGGTATTATTAAAATTGCAGCCGAACCAGGTGACAGTCCACACATGATAAAAGGTTCTGGACATAACAAGGATAAATTTCATTTTATTGAAAGTAAAAATACGTATTATAAAATTAGTATTATTCGCAAGCAAAACCAGCCATACATTAATAAAAAAGTAAACGTTTCTAATGAGGAAAAATTAATAGATTATGAAGGAAAAGTATATTGTATTGAAATGCCATCGTCACATTTATATTACATGCGAGAAAACAATTTCGCACCATCTATGCTTATAGGAAATTCGCGCGCAGGTCAGAAAGGTACTTTAGGTCTCATCATTCCAGAAGAAGATATGCCTTTTACAGCTGATGGAATTCGCCCAGACTTGATTATTAATCCGCACGCAATTCCATCTCGTATGACCATTGGACAAATCATAGAGAGTTTGTTCGGTAAAATGTGTGTTAGTTATGGTGCTTTTGGTGATTGTACTGCTTTTCAAGTGAAAGGGGCTAATTATTCTACTTATGCACCATTTTTAGTAAAAGCTGGTTTCAATTGTACAGGCAACCAAATATTGTACAATGGTATGTCAGGCGAACAAATTGAAAGCGATATTTATATAGGTCCGACTTATTACATGCGTTTAAAACACATGGTGAAAGACAAAATAAATTATCGTGCTACTGGTCCACGAACAAATTTGACTAGGCAAACTGTACAAGGTCGCGCAAATGATGGTGGTTTAAGAATTGGTGAAATGGAACGTGATGGAGTGCTTGCGCATGGTATGTCTTATTTTTTGAACGAGTCGTTCATGATAAGAGGTGATGAATATTATATGGCAATTTGTAATAAAACCGGTGCAATTGCAATATACAATGAAGTAAAAAATCTATTTTTAAGTCCATTTGCGGATGGTCCTATTCATTTTCATACAAATCCAGATGGAACAATGAATATTAAAAATATATCCAAATTTGGTAGATCATTTAGTGTTTTAAGAATACCTTATTCTTTTAAATTATTAATTCAAGAATTGCAAACAATGAATATTCAAATGCGAATTATTACTGATGAAAATGTAGATCAGTTATTGAGTTTATCTTATTCCAATAATATTAGTGAACTATTACAAACATCATCGGAAAATGTAGACCAAGAGGATGCAACAACTATTTTAAATTTAAAACAATCAATGTTGAGAGTAAGAACAAATATTAAAGATACTTTAACTAAACCAAAAAAAACCACCAACCCTAGCATCAATCATTTTAGTGAATACGTTGCACAGGAAGAAAACACAGAACAAGTAAGCGGAGAGAATGATGGAATGCCTTTTATACCTATCAATATACAACCTCAGTCACCAAATGAAACTGGTGAATCCAGCGATACAATACCATATGCGCCTGGTTCTCCTGCATATGAAGACGAACAATCCTCTTATGAACAAGGTTCATCATCACCTTTTCAACCCGATTCTCCAATATTAATCAGAAAAAAATCCAATGAAGGCGAACAAACTGTTATAAGTGGACCTCGAACACCATCATTTACTCCTCCTCCGAAAGAAAGTGAACAGGACCAAGAACAATCTATTCTTGAAGTTGAGGAAGAAAAACAAAATGGTAATGACAATAGTAATGAAAACGGAGATGGCAGTGAAAACAATAACGGGAATAACGATAAGAAAATTATTATAACATCAGAAACAAGTGGTAATGACAATGCAAATTCAAATGAAACAAAAAAAATAAATATATAAAAAATAAAAATGAAATGATATAAATATAACTTCTTTAATAATTATAATATATATTTATTCATTATGCAAAATCATAGTAGTTTAATTTCATCCATTTATAAAGCACGAAAAACAATACTTGAGTTGATGGATAAACAAGGATATAATGTAAGCGACTATAATAATTTTAGTATAAACGAAGTTAATTCCATGAAGCAAAATAATCAGTTAGACATGCTACTTGAAAAAAAACAAGATGATACTTCTAATTCAAAACCCAAACGTAAAATTTATATACGTTTTTATTTAACAAAAACAATACGACCTGCAAATATTCAAGAAATGATTGATGATTTATTTAATTTAGAAGAAATATTAACAAAAGATGATACACTTTTTATAATAACAAAAGACGAAATGAATGAAACTATTATTAATGAATTGAAACATATTTGGGAACAAGATGGGCTATTTATTGTTATTGAAAATATCAAACGTCTTCAATATAATATTTTAAGTCATACTTTAGTTCCAAATCATGAGATTATTAATGATAAAGAAGTTGAGGAGGTGATGAAAAAATACAATATAAAAAATAAAACAGAATTTCCTGATATATCAAGATTTGATCCAGTTGCGCGTGTTATAGGTTTACGACCAGGTGACATATGCAAAATTATTCGCCCAAGTAAAACATCTATAAAAACCAATTATTATCGTATTTGTATATAATTTATAGAGTTTACATATTTAAAAATATTATGATATTACTTTATATAATATCATAATAATATCATAATGATGTTTGAATTACCTTCTGAACAAAAATTTACAATATATAGTAAAAGTGGTTGTATTAATTGTAGAAAAGTAAAAGATTTATTAAAAAACAACAATATCGAATATGAAATTGTGGATTGTGATGACTATCTGTTAGAAGATAAGGACAATTTTTTATTGTTTATTCAAAGTTATTCTGTAAGTAATTGGAAATCATTTCCTATGGTTTTTCATGATGGTAAATTTATAGGAGGATATGATGAAACTGTTAAATATTTAGATAAAATAACTACTTCATTTGATTTTTAATAATATTTATATTCTAATATATTAGTGCCAACAATTAAAAATGTCTTATAATTTTCCAAATCCTCCGCCTATACCTGTTTCTATTCCTGTTCCTACGCCAAGACCTTCTCTTAATCCAAGTAATGATCCTGTTCCAGCACCACATGTCAATCCTAAATTGAGTTATTTAAAAGATGAATCAAAATATTTATCTGAAATTAAAACAATACAAGATAAATTACCATCTGTTTTAGATGATTTTAAAAAATATTATGTTTTTTACAATAAAAACCCAACATATACTGAATATCAAACCATTTTAGAAAATTTAAAAGGCGATTTGAACTCGATGACGTCTGAATTATTTAAAATATCAAATAACGTAGAACAAAATATAAAGTCTATCAGTAAAAATTTTAATGAATTAAATAAGTTAATTCAAAAGGAAAAAGCTAAAAATACTAGATTAATGTTGGTTTATAATGATTTTAAAAAAAATTACAATGGTTCAAAATTAATGATTGATGAATATAAACAAATTTACAATGAAAAATTCATGAACAATTGTTTTATTTTAATTGGAATTATAGTAAATGGTATTATGTTAGCCAAAATTTTTGCAAGTAAAGGAACTAATACTTCTGTGAGTATACCAACTTCTAAATAATGTTTACTTTGTATAGGTTTGTTTATTTATATAATGCGTATATTTATCACTATATTTAATATTTAGTAGATCTGGAAATAAATGTGGAAATAATTACACCATCAGTAAAAGAAAATGAGTTTGTCTCATTTTCCTTTACGGATAAGTCGCCGACAGAAAGAAATTCAGGGTACGCTTTGCGTCCCAATGTTCTTTCCGTTCGGTGTAATTTAAACAAATTCGAAAGTTGAATTTATAAAAAAAATAAAATATTCATTAAATTTATAAAATGCCTTGCTCTTGCAAAGTTTCGGTCTCTCCTTGCGGTTGTAAAAATACTGATAAGGTTTCTACCTTAAAGAGTAATACGCTTTCTAAAAAAGATTGTAAAGATGGTTTTCCTATTGATAAATATGCTTCGTATATAAGTGGTGTAAATAAAACGGACTTACTTTATAGTATATGGAATTCATATCAAGATACTATTGGAGCAAAATTTACACAACAACAAGATATTATTAAAGCACCTGTTACACATGACGTAGAGGGACCTGCTAATATTTTCATAATAAGACACGGAGAGAAATATCCTGTAGGTGAACCTGATTATTCATTAAATAAAAATGGAATATATCGTTCTTGCGGATTACCGAATTTTGTTAATAAATTAGCTGAAGATGGAACCCCTATTTCATATATTATTACATGCAATTCTTGTCCATATGACAAACCAGATCCGTCAATGAGACCTATTCACACAATTAGTATGGCGTCATTTATGTTAAATATTCCTATTTTCATTTTCGGAAGCTCTTTAGATTTTGCAGCAGTTGTTAAAAATTTATTTAATTCAAAAACATTTGATGGTTTAAATGTCTTAATATGTTGGGAACATACAGCGATACAAAGTTTATGTTTAAATTTGTTAGACGGTGCAGGTAAAAAGAAACGTTTACCTAATAAATGCAAAACCGGAGATGAATTTTTTAAGATTAAAAATCCATGTCCTGAAGGTAACTATAAATGTAATGATAAAACTAGTCCATATTATCCACCAGAACCAGGAACCAGACCAGGAGTTGGAGCTAATACGCAATATTATCCTTATTGGAATGCAGAAGATTTTGAAAGCGTCTTTTGGTTAAAAAGTAATCCAAAAAATTATATTTTTAATTTTAAAATATTTAAACAACCACAATCGAAATGTTTTGTCAATTGTAATTTACACGTTGGTTTATATCAGCCTTTAGTTCCTAACTGTGACATAGGATACATTTATACTAACGAAGACTTATGTGATTTACCTCCTTCTTCATGGAAAACAACATAGTTGAATTATATATACGTAAATAATTTTTATAAAAACTTATATATAATGAGTAAACGAGATATTCTCGTTGTTTTTGATATTGATGAAACATTAATTCAATTTATTAATAAAAATGCTTACCATTACTGGCAAGAAATCACCCCCGAACAAAAAGAAATAATAGATAAAAATTTACAATACGTAGATTTAGGTGAAACTAAAAAACAAGTTATTTTTTTTAGACCTGGATTAAGAGAATTTTTAGAAATGGCGCGAGATTCTGGAAGAATTAAAGTAGCAATATGGACTTATTCAGAAAGAGAATATGCTAGTGCTATTGCAAAGCTAATTTGTGATAAATTTGGACTACCGCAAGACACATTTATTTTTAAATATGGTAATGAAGACATTGAAGATGATGATATGCCAAAATCTTTAAAACAAATATGGGATAATCCAAAATATAAAAATAGATTTAACAAATTCAATACTTTTTTAGTAGATGATCGTTATGGAAACTTGTGTCATAAAATAAATGTACATAATAGTATACTTATTCAAGCATTTGCCCCGTTTGGTGAGAGAAAACAACGAGAAGAATTAACACCAGAGTTATTAGAAAAAGCTATACATGATAATGTATTATATGAACTAACAAATATCACGAATAATTTACTTAGAGACATTGATGGTTGTGAAGACGAAGAAATTAATGAAGCCTTTAAAACAGAGGCAATATTTGCACCAAAATGCATTGAACGAAAAAGATTGGATAGTTATGTTAAGACATATGATGATAATATTGAATTATGTACTATTGGTGACACTGAGCATGCTGCTAGCGACTTTAAAGGCGGTAAATATAAATATAGAACTACATATAGAAAGAAGTATAGAACTAGTCAAAGAACCACACATAGAAATAAACATAAAAATAGAAAAACTTATAAACAAATGAAACGTAAAAAAGTTACAAGAAAATACAAAAAAAGTAAAAACACTGTTAAGATATATAAACGTCTATTATAGAATACATATTTAGAAAAAGTATAATATAAATTAAATTAGATAGAGTTATATTATAAGATTTTTATTATAATATAAATTAAAATGCTTAGTTTCAATTTTAATAAATCTATTATAAGTAAAGATTTAAGAGACTATATAAAAAAATCAAATGATATTGCTTTTAATAAATTAAGAGAAAAATATAATAAAAATATTATTAGTTATAAAATAAATAACAATATGAACAAAGAACATCCAAGCGACTATGAGTTTAACTTTTGTGATTTAAGTGAAAATTGTGACTGTAATGAATGTAATGAATATAAAAATATAGCAAAAAAAAGTAAAAAAAATGATAATAAATCAACTGTTATCAACTACAAAGGTAATAAATATATTTCGTTTTTTTTAATATTTCTAGGAGGCAGTTCATTTATTTCAATCTCTCTATTATGCTATAATATTTACATTAAAAAATAAATATACTTGTTTTTTATACATGTAATATATAATATATTAAATATATAAATGTCTAATGCAAGTCAAAATAATTCAAATATATTACATTTAGAAAGTTTAATTAAGCAGTATGATACAATCTTAATACAATACACTCAAGTTCAAACTGATTATATAAATTATTTAAAAATAAGTGTTACAAAAAGTCAGTCTACACCGACCACTTCAAATTTAGTAGCCATCAAAGGAAGTACATTTTGGGGAAACTCGGCAATTTCAAGTAGTAATGTCCAAAGCGTTGGGCAATGTACTGCAGTATGTAGTGCTACGTCAGGCTGTACTGGCGCAACTTACAGCACAAATAGTGGTACGCAAAACAACTGTTTTTTACGAAGTGGTGACGGAGATATTATAGCGGGTACAAATAATCAATATGCAATTGTTCCTAAAAATAAAGAATATTTGAATACATTGCAAAATTTAAATTCACAGTTACTACAAATAAATAGTGAAATTATGCAAATAATTCAAACTAATAAAAATACTCCTTCAACAGAAAACAATGATGAAACCCAAAAATACGATTTGTTACAAAAAAACTTTAAAGAGTTGGAAGGACAGAGAGAAAAAATATTAAGTGACTTGTCACAGTTTCAGTCATTAGATGAAATACAAACGCAAAGTACTTTGACTGTGAATAAAAATTATTATAGTTTTGTCCTGTTGTTATTTGTAGTATTGATTTGTATATTTTTTGTAAGTAAAATTGTTTTAACTTCCGATAGTGAAAAGTCGGAAGCAAACCTGAACATATTTGTAATTATTTTTTCAATTTTTGTAATTACAACTGTATGTTTTATATTAGTAGCAATTGTTCAAAAACGGCAAATTAATTTCTTTTAATTTGCATTTTTCATATTATTTTATTTATTTATATAAATGGATACAATAATAGATAATTTATTTAATTTAGATATACTCAATAAAACAAATATTATTAATAGTAGTGACAATAGTACAAATAAAAGAATTAAAAACTCGATTGCTTATACAAAACACAAATACTCGAAAGAAACGCCAAATCCTGCATTAGAACAAGGTTATAAATTTAAACAATATCAAAGTAAAATTACTACTACTGTCGATAATAAAAATAATAGCTTTATGAAAATAAACAAGAATAGTAACCACTATAATAACCAGTATAATAAAAACTATAAAGAAGGATATACTAATAATGGTAGTGTAGCACAACAATCGGAAGCATTATTAAACACAATTAAAAAAAGTACATCACCAGCTCAGAAAGAAAATCTTGCAAAGTTACAACAAGAATACGATGAAACATTGAAACAATATACTGATTTAACTAATAAAATTTCACAAAGCTTTACAGAGTATAGTGATCGTACAAGTGCAAGTAATCCATATTTGAATAAGTTTATAAGATTTACCACTGGACAAATATGCTATGTTACAAATAAAGGTGTTGCAAAATATATACCAACTACTGACGTTTTAAATAGTATATCTGGAGTAAATGGGTGTCCAACTGCTTCGTCATCAAGTTATGTCGATATTAATATGCCTTGGTCAAGTAACTACAATATTCCAGGTACTCAACTACCTACTACTCCACCATTAATTATGGGTACAAATATGGGAATGAATGAAAGTTGTGGAAATGAAGGTAGTAATGTTTTTGTAAACACACTGCTCTCTAATTCGACTGCATCTTATGTTGGATGTTTTCAAGATAATGCTACAAGTCCAGCAATGACATTTATTGGCGGTGCTCCAAATGCAAGCGGAGCTGCAAATGGCACATATAGTTATTCTCAATGTCAAGACTCCGCTATTTTAGATGGTTATCAGTACTTTGCTTTACAAAATGTAGACACTGCGACTGGATTGGGTTATTGTGCTGTTAGTAATAGTGAAACAACCAGCACACAATATGGAAATGCTTATGTACCGACTGGAGAAACAACTATATGGTCGTCTAATACAAGTGGACAAACTGGAAACAGTGCTATTTTAACAGTTACTGGTGCTTTATCTGTAATAAATTCAAGCGGAACATCCGTCTATAGTACACCAAATTCTACAGCACAACCTAGTAATTATCTTGGCTGTTATGGTGATAATCCTACTCGTGCGATGTCTATGTATAATGGAGGTTCGCAAAGTTATGACTTGCAACAGTGTCAACAAATTGCACAACAAAATGGTTCAACTTATTTTGCATTACAAGATTCTACTTCAGGAACAAATGCTCAATGTGCACTCAGTAGTGATTGGTCACAAACAAGTGAATATGGTCCCGCAGGAAATTGTACTCAAATAAGCGGTGGATCATGGTCAGGCGGTGGTTGGTCCAATGCAGTATATAATGCAAGTTTACCTCAAAGTAACTATGTATTAACTTTATTAGACAGTGGTAATATGACGATTACTAGAGGAACTAGTCCAAGTGACAATCAAGGATTAATTTGGGAAACTAATACATCGGGACAGCAACAAGATGCCAACCCCGCGTATGCTGCTGCAAATGGTAAATATGGACAAAATTGGATTACAAGTGGCTCAACTATGGCTGCAGGTGATTTTGTCGGATCTCCTAGTGGTTATATTGCTTTAATTATGCAAAGCGATGGTAATCTTGTTTTGTATACATTTACAAATCAACCAAATTGTCAGAAAATATCAAACAAACAATTTGGTGGTGGTGTTGAGGCAAATGCATTATACAATATAGGAAGTGTTGGTATAAATGCGAATATGGGACAAGTTGCATATGTGAACCCTGACTCGCAACTATATCCTTATCCATCGTCAAATACAACATATGGTACTACTTACAGTACAGTATTACAAAATTTCAACATAGATGGAAATAGTATTCAAGGTGCTTCGTTTAGTAACTCTACCGATGTGAGCGATTGTATGAAAGCTTGTAATAACAATGATAGTTGCAATAGTTTTGTATATGACACTTCAACTCCGACGCCTTCTTGTTTTCCAAAAAATATATCTAACACTTACTCTTCATCTGCATTTACACCTAGTACTAATACAACAACATATATACGCGACAAAACTGTTTTGAAGGTTCCTCCAGGTGTAAGTAGCAATGTAAATAATATAAATTCTGTTCAATATGAAAATTATCCAACTGGAACTGGAAATATGCAATCAAGTTATGGGTTTTCAAATATTGATCAAAGTCAAAAACAACAATTAAAAATTTTGCAAGAAAAATTAAATAAACTCTCTTTACAGATCAATAATATTGCAAATAATTTTTCGAATATTAACAATAGCGTAAATAAACAAATGAAAAAAGATAGTTTGTCTTTTACTCGTTATATTGATGAAACTGATATAATTAATGCAGAAATAAATAACATTGAAGGGTTTAATAATTTAGATAATATTTTAATTGATACAAAAATTAATACTTCGCAAAAACAGTATACTTACATCGGACTTAGTATTTTAGCAGCTACATTAGTATTTGTTGCAATAAAAATAAAAAATTAATAAATAAATTATTGTTATTATTATAATACAAAATTATAATAATATTTTATAATATTAAGTATGTCTTTCAATTCAATAGTTCCTTCCCAAATATTATCTACTATTACATCTAATATGCCATCCAACATGCCATCCAACATGCCATCCAACATGCCATCCAACTTGCTATCTAACATGCAATCCAATATGCAATCCAACATGCAATCCAATATGCAATCCAACATGCAATCCAATATGCCATCCAATATGCCATCCAACTTGCTATCTAACATGCAATCCAATATGCCATCTAACATACCATCTTCGAGTTCTCCATCGTATGTACCATCTACTTCAACACCAGGGTCGTCTTCTAACGCATCATCACAAAATACGAATGAACAACTCTTAAGTGATATTCAATCTTTACAAAGTATTGAACAAGAATTATTTAATTCTTTAGAAAACAATGGTAATTTAACAAGTGAGCAACAGACGAAAATTATCGATAAAATTAATTCAATTTCTCAAATGAGAGTTAATTTATATGAAACACTAGGTAATATATCTAGTTTATATGAGAATGCGGTTTCCAATTCTCAAAATACATTATCTGAACAAACACGTGTTGTAGGTGTTGTTGAAAGTCAGTTAAATCAAGCAAAACAAAAGTTAGCATTGTTGGAAACAGAACAAAATAATAAAATACGTCTTATACAAATTAACGAATATTATGGTGAAAAATATAGTGAACACGGTAAGTTGATGAAGTATATTATTTTTATGATGATCCCAATTATTATCATTTCTTTTTTATACAATAAGGGTTTATTACCAAAGATTATTTACTTTGTTTTATTAGGTATTATAGCAGTAATAGGCTCTTTTTTTATTGTATATACACTATTGTCTATTTGGAACCGCGATAACATGAATTATCAAGAATATTTGTGGAGTTTTAATCCGAGTGATGCTCCTAGTACAGTTACTAGTGGCACTGGTAATGGTAGCAACGATCCTTGGGTTTCAAACAGATCAAATGGCACATGTATAGGAAATAACTGTTGTTCAAATGGTATGACATTTGATACTACTACAAATCAGTGTCTTTCTTCATGTAGTAGTAGCAGCGGTACTAGCAGCGGTACCTCAACTACCGAAACATTTTTAAATAATGTTTTCACAAAAAAATCAAGTTCATACAAAAAACCTGATGTAACATTGAACAATATTGTCTATCCTAGTAATTTTTAGTGCAAAATATTATAATATTTTTAGTATATGAAATAATATTATAATATATAAAGTAATTATATACAAAATATAATGTCAAATTTTAATCTAAATAATTTTAATGATTTAATGAGTCAAGCAAATCAGTTAATCACTTGCGGTCCCTCATGTCAACAGCAACAATCTACGTCACAA
>Ga0247841_10001983_pt1 | contig 42745 bp, 30 predicted proteins | sample LaCruzMarch2015__2_FD_192410 | JGI IMG/M metagenome (GOLD analysis project Ga0247841, IMG submission 192410) | Freshwater microbial communities from meromictic Lake La Cruz, Castile-La Mancha, Spain - LaCruzMarch2015_18m | ecosystem: Environmental > Aquatic > Freshwater > Lake | place: Spain...
TCGGTTATTCAAATTCAGCAAACTATTTAACCGGAGGTGGAATATGGCAACCTACCGGCAATCCAAAATTAAGGATAAGGAACAACATTATATTTAAGAACAGAAATTCGGTAAACGGCAATGGTCCGGAAAAACACAGAACAGATTATAATCTATACTGGGGGAACACAAATAATCAGACGAGTACGCTACTAATGGGAGACCATGATATCGTAGCAGATCCGATGTTTGTGCGAGATGATTCAATCCCGGGATATCCTTATAATTTTGATTTTCACCTTCAGGCATTTTCACCGGCAATTGATGCGGGAGACCCGACAGTACTTGATGTGGATGGAACGAGAAGTGACATAGGGTTGTTCGGGGGACCCTACGGACAGGTTTATACATATCAGGATCTGGCTCCTAAACCACCCGGGAATGTTACAGCTCAGCTTACTGAGGGGAAGATTCTTCTTAAGTGGAATAAGAACACGGAAGCGGACTTCTTCAGGTACAGGGTTTACAGGGATACTGTACAGAACTTCATTTATGACACAACAAAGATAATAGCAGTAGTTTCCGATACATTCTACGTTGATAACCTCCCGGATTATTATAGGGCAGGAACCTATTATTACAAGATAACGGCAATAGACAGTGCGATAAACCAGTCACCGGCAAGTGAGGAGGTGCAGGTGGTTGTAACGGGAGCTGCAGAGGGTCCTCCGATAGCGGCTGAGGAGTATAAGCTGCTGCAGAATTACCCGAATCCGTTTAATCCAAGTACTGTTATCCCATACCGGTTAAAGGATGGGGGATATGTGAAGATAATGGTGTATAACCTTTTGGGGGAAGTGGTAAAGGTACTTCAGAACGGATATCAGAATCCGGGGTATTATGAGGTGGAATTCAGTCCGACAAAAGAGGAGCGGAGACGGGGGGAGGGGATATTGGAATTTGAGACGTTTTACCGGAATGATATAGTAAGCGGAATCTACCTTTACCGGATAGAAGTAATCGGCGAAGGAAACATCCCCCGGTTTATTGATATGAAGAAGATGATGATGATAAAGTGAGTGAAAAATTAGGAATTGAATGAGGCGGACGATCCTGAACAGAAGAAAATCTTCAAATTGTTAATGGGCAATGGTAAATTATGGTTATCAAATAGTCATTAATTATTATCCCGACCAGTCGCATAGGCCTCAACTTAGGACCTGTAATTTAGTCTATTAAATCTTCTAAATCTCTTCGCAAAAAATGAAAAAATAATTGCTGATTTATTCAACACCCATTCCCTGCTTAACCTCCAAAAATGCTAAAGATACCAAAATTATTACCCCGTTTCCTCAGTCCACACCTTCGCTCCTCCTTCGATCTAACTTCGATCAACCTTGCCTTAAAGGGCAATAATAAATACCCTAAAATCCATTCTCCAAGAACTGTTGATTATTTCCACACTCTCAAAGGGTATTATGCAAATTTAGTTGGAACAAATTAGAAATAGTCATAAATTGAAAATCCGATCCCTTGACGGATAATTAAGCAATATTAATAGTTTTAGAATTTGTCTCATAGGCTAAAGTCCGGATATAAAAATTCGGAAACAATTTAATTAACAAATCGACAAATCAACAAATCAACAATTCTTATTGGAGCTTATTCGCATTAATTATACGATGAAAATTCTTCTCGATTTAAAGTGAATTATGGGCAACATCACCAAATTATTGGTCTTAAGTTGACGCCTATGCAACGAGCCGGGACAAGTTTTGGTTTTGTCTCCAGACTTTTGAAAGTGTGAACGGATTAACAGGAGAAGATGTGGGGGAGATGACCTTCGGAGGTAATAACTACCGAAGGTCACTCTGATTAAGTTTATTCTGATTTTTGAAGTAGTTTTATGAACTCTTCGGGGGGTATGAAGCCGGTGATGCGGCTTACTTCCTGACCTGTAGAATTCAGTATGATTACAGTCGGGACTCCGATGATATTAAACTTATTTCTTAAAGCTTCCACCTCTGGTGAGATTGATTTCGTCATATCAACTTTAAGGGTTGTAAAAGCTGAGGCTGTTTTTATTACCACAGGATCAGTGAATGTCAATGCATCAAGTTCCTTGCAGGGGATACACCAGTCGGCATAGAAATCGAGAATAACCGGTTTCTTGCTTGCAAGAGCTTGGCTATATGCAGATTCAGAGAATTTTTCCCATTTGATTGATTCTGAACCCGAGGGGATCAGGATATAAACTGCAAGCGCAAGAATTAAAACCGAAAGTGTGTTCTTGAATATTTGAAATCCTTTATTCCCGACAGAGGATTTATCGAAGAAGAGAAGATAGACTGCTGCGATAATCATAAAGAGAGGGAGGAGATATCCGGAAATTTCTTTCGGGATAAGCGGAAGGAGAAAATATATTGCCATACCGAGCATTATCAATCCGAAAATATGCTTTACCGAATCCATCCATGCACCCGCTCTCGGAAGCTGCTTTATTTTACCTGAGAAGATAGCGAGGATAAAATAGGGGAGTCCGAGACCAAGGGCAAGAACAAAGAAGAGGAGGAAGCCGAGGAACGGATCTGCTTTTGCGGCTACGAAAGTAACGAGGCTTATTACAAAGGGTCCCACGCAGGGGGCTGCAACGATACCCATCGTTAGTCCCATGAAGAAAGCGCCATAGTAACCCGACTTTGCGCCGCCTGCTTTGGCGACGAGAGAATCGGGCATTTTGAATTCGTAAACACCGAACATACTTAAACTCAGCGATACGAAAATAAGTGCTATGGCAATAATCACAAATGTATTCTGGAGAAGAGTTCCGAAGATTGCGCCGCTGAGGGAGGTTATAACTCCGATTGCAGAGTATGTGATTGCAAGTCCGAGGACATACAACCCACCCATCAGTGCAAGACGGCTTGTCTTTCCTTCGCTTTGCCCGCCGAAGAATCCGATGGTTATTGGAATAAGGGGATAGACACAGGGAGTGAGGTTAAGCGCGAGACCGGCAAGGAAAATCAGGATGATTCCGAGAAAGAGTCCGCTTCCCTCAAGAGTATCTCCAAGGAAATCCCCATCTTCAGTTACTTTAGTTTCGCTCTTAACTTTAGTATAATCAATCTTCAGCGTGCTAAAGATATCAGAGTTGATTTCATTAAGTAATGCGTTTGATCCGGCAACTTCAACCACAAGAGTGTCATATATGCTTGCAGGGGCGAGGCAGGTTACGTCATTACACGGCTGATATGCAAACTCAACAACAAGTTTATAGTTTCCCGGAGCAACGTTTGCGGGGGTTTTGAGGAGTCCCGTTACAAAAAATCCCTTTTCATATACAGATAAAGGCTTATCTGAAAATCCGGACTTAAGTTCCTTTGCTTCAGGGAAGGATACACCGGTGAGAGTGAAACCGTTTTCGCTGATCAGTTTAATTTCAGAGGGGATAAGGAAATCTTCATTGGGTTTAATGGAGTTGATGTGCCATTTATCTTCTACTTTGACTTTGAGGGCAAACTTTGCCTCGCTGTTTGAAGTCAGCTTGTCAAGAGACAAATATGATTTGACTGAAACAACATCTGCTTCCTGCCCAAACTGAGCATTAGAAAAATTTGTTAAAATGAAAAAACTGATCAATAAGAGATATTTTAACGACTGCATCCAGTATCCTTTTTTATTAAAAAATTTCAATTTGTGCAAATGATTTATTAAAAAACCGAAAATATTTATTGAATTATTAAATCTTCTTTTTCCAGTGCTGTCAATAGGCGAACGAATCTGTTTCACGCAAAGACCGCAAAGTAAAAAACGCAAAGATCGCAGAGGAAAAACAAGAAACAACTTATTCACTTATTATTTGCAATAGCCTGTGCGTTGGACTAATTCTTTCTCCAGCCCTGGACGACAGGGTATCTTCTTCCGTAACCAAAAGCTTTTTTCGATACACGGAGAGCAGGGGCTGCCTGTCTTCTTTTGAACTCATTGCTATCCACTAACAAGAGAACTTTCCTTGTAAGTTCCGGTAATTTTGTGATTTCGCTAATCTCGTTCAGTTCCTTGTTCTCTTCGAGATACATTCTCAGAATATTATCGAGAATGTCATAAGGGGGAAGAGAATCCTGATCCGTCTGGTTATGCCGCAACTCTGCTGAGGGAGGTTTCGTTATAATATTGTAAGGGATAACCTCTCCGGCCCTGTTGATGAAATTTGCTATCCTGTAAACCTCTGTTTTATATAAATCACCTATAACCGCGAGTGCGCCGCACATATCACCGTAAAGAGTTGCATAACCAACGGCTATCTCGGATTTATTGCCTGTAGTAAGGAGCAGACTCTTAAACTTATTCGAGAGAGCCATTAGAATGACACCGCGTGAGCGGGACTGAAGATTTTCTTCCGCTATATCAGAAGGGAGGTCTTTGAAAGCGGGCTCAAGTGTTTCCAGGAACTCTTCGAACACAGGTTGAATTGAAATCAGTTCATGTTTGATTCCGAGATTAGTTACAAGTTTCAGAGAATCCGTTATACTCCCTTCGCTGGAATACTCAGATGGCATCAGTACACCGGTAACCCTGTCGGGTCCGAGAGCTTTGACAGCGAGATAAGCCACAACTGCAGAGTCAATTCCTCCGCTAAGGCCAAGAAGGACATTCTCAACTTTAAGTTTACGGCAGTAGTCCTTAATGCCGAGAATAAGGGCAGCAATAATTTCCTCCTCAAAAGAACGCTCGACATTGCCAATTGCAGTATATGATTCCTTTGTGTCAAAAAGGATGCAGTCCTCATCGAAAAAGGCGCCGAGTTTAACCAGGTTGCCGTTGTTATCGAAGCACATGCTTGCGCCGTCGAAGATAACTTCCGTCTGAGCACCGTAGCAGCAGCAGTATGCGAGCTTAACGTTATCTTTCTTGGTAAGAATTGAGAGCATCTCTTTGCGGGCAAGTCTTTTGCCGAATGAATAAGGGCTTGCGCTGATATTGATGAGGAGGGTAGCTCCTTTGTGAATTAATTTTTCCACCGGGTCATTTTCATATAATCTTTTGATCCAGTAATCTTTATCGTTCCAGATATCCTCGCAAATTGAAACGCCGAGGACTTCGTCCCTGAAATTAAACGTGAAGACATCCTTTGCGGATTCGAAATATCTTATCTCGTCAAAGACATCATAGTTTGGAATTAACGTTTTATGCTGGACAAACTGTATTTTCCCGTCGAAGCAGAGGAGGGCAGAGTTAAAGAGGTTTGTCCCTACATTATTTGGATCTTCGGATATTGAGCCAAAAATAAGTCCGGTCTTTTTTGTCTGTGAAGCAAGGTATTCCGCGGCTGATTTCGCAGCTTCTCTGAATTCCCTTTTTTCAATAAGGTCGAGAGGGGAATAACCAATCAGGGAAAGCTCGGGGAAGACCACAAGGTCAGCTCCCAGTTCAGCCGAATGATTGTACAATCTCAGAATTTCTTCCGAATTTCCTTTTAAGTCACCGATAAGGGGATTAGTCTGGCAAAGTGCAATTTTCATCTTAAAATCAAATAAAAAAATAAAAAATCAGTTGTGTAAAATACGCAAAAAACAGAGAATAGGGAACAGATTTTGAAATGCCCGGATCTGTGAAGTCTGATAATTCCACGCTGCTGACCTTCCTGAACGCGGGGCAATTCAGAATGACATTATCGGGAGTATCAAGGAGCGGGCGGCACATATTCGGGGATAAATAATTGCCCTGTGAAAAAGCAGGAGCAACTAAGAATTTAGTTGACAAACTAAAATCATAGTATTATATTGCGGCAGAGATTAAAAACAATTATCCGAATATGAGACAAAAAGAGATGACTAAAGCCGAAGAACAGGTAATGCAGATTATCTGGAAGCTTGAAAAGAGCATGGTTAATGATATACTTTTCCATTTCCCGGAGCCTAAACCGGCTTACACTACTGTGTCAACCATCGTAAGGATACTGGAAAAGAAGGGTTTTGTAAGCCACAAAGCATACGGGAACACGCATGAATATTTTCCCGTAGTTTCAAAAGAATTATATACGCGGGATTATTTCAAAGGTTTTCTGAAAGGGTATTTTTCAGATTCCTTTTCAAACCTGGTTTCATTTTTCAGCAGGAATGATGAGATGGATGTAAGGGAAATGGAAACAATCATGAAAATGTTAAAAAGCGAAATTAAGCTAAAGAAAGGAAGAGACGATGGATAATTTAACTCTCTATTTGTTGCAATCTTCTTTATGCCTGGCAGTTTTTCTGTTGTTTTATCTTTTATTCCTGAAAAAAGATACTTTCTATTTTTGGAACAGAATCTACCTCCTCTTTACAGGCTGTTTCTCTCTTCTTATTCCTTTATTTCAAATACGGTTTCCGGTTACCGGTTATGCTAAAGAAATAACATATATGCTATCTCCTGTTTTAGTTACCGGTCAGAATAACGGCAGCATCTTTATACCGGAGATATTGAAGATAGCAGAGTTTATTTATTTAACAGTAACTGCTGTTCTTCTCATAATATTACTTTTTAAGATTCTCCGGATCCTGACATTAATTAAGAAAAATGAATCAGTAACCCTGTACGGACAAAAAACTGTTCTTTTGGAGAAAGGGGAGACTTCATTTTCTTTTTACAGGACAATTTTTCTGCCAAAGAGACAGATATCGGATGCATCAGTTGAGCGGATCATTGCACATGAAAGAATGCATATCCGGCAATATCATTCTGTTGATCTGGTGCTGTTTGAAATCATAAAAACAATTCATTGGTTCAATCCTTTTGCATGGAGATTTAAGAAGGAAATTGAAGCACAGCATGAATTTTATGTAGACTCGGGGTTAATAACAGACGGACTAAATATTGCCGATTATAAAAATTTGCTGCTTGCTTACTCATTCGGAGAAGCGGGGAGCAGTATAACAAATAACTTCAACTCTTTACTGAAAAGGAGAATCGAAATGCTCTCAAGAAAAAAATCCGATTTATTCGGGAAAATCAAATTTTCATTTGCCCTGCCGGTGATGGCATTGTTAATAATGGTGGTTGCAATAATCAACGGAAGTATTTCATTCGCTTCCGCTTCAGTACAAGATCCGCAGGAAGAAAAAGCACTGATAAAATGTGATCAGTTGCCTTCATTTCCCGGAGGTGAGGAAAAACTCATGGAATTTATGTCGAAGAATATTGTCTATCCTGAGTTAGCCAGAAAAGCAGGTATTCAGGGGAAAGTCCTTGTCGCATTTATTGTAGAAAAAGACGGATCGATTACCAATATAAGAATAGAAAAAAGTATTGGTCAGCCATGCGGATGTGATGAAGAAGCGCTGCGAATTGTTAATCTCATGCCTAAATGGAATCCGGGAATGGACAATGGAAAGGCAGTGAGAGTAGAATTAATTTTTCCGATACGGTTTGCCTTGGAATAGCAGCGATATTTTGGCAGTATTCCATATAATCCGGTAATATTCCCATTAAGGAACTTCTTGCATAGTCGCAGATTTATTCCTATTTTGCGTATGTTCGATTATAACTGAATATTATCAGGAGCCATTATGTTAGTAAATCGCGATTTTTATCTCGAAAAAATAGAACTGTTTCTCAACAAACCGGTTATCAAGGTTTTGACCGGTATGCGCAGAGTAGGGAAGAGTTCAATTATTATCAACCTGATTGAGGATCTTAAAAGCAAGGGTGTCAATAAAAAAAATATAATCTATATCAATAAAGAATCACTTGAGTTTGATTTTATCCGGGATTTTGGGAGTCTGTATAAATATGTTAAATCGGTTCTTCCGGGGAACAAGGAACGCAAATATTTGATTGTTGATGAAATCCAGGAGATTGAAAACTGGGAGAAGGGGATTCTTTCCATATTTTCAGAACAGCTTGCAGATATAATTATCACCGGTTCGAATGCTCATCTTCTTTCTTCGGAAATAGCTACTTATATCAGTGGCAGGTATGTAGAAATACCTGTCTATCCTCTTACTTTTTCTGAGTTTCTGATGTTTCGTAAACAATCCGGTTCAGAAAATAATGATGAAGAATTCAGAATGTTTTTAAAATTCGGAGGATTACCGGGGATTCATTTATTCGACGGGGAGTATGCAATAACGGAATATCTCAATTCAATTATCAACACACTGCTGTTAAAAGATGTCATTAGAAGAAACAATATCAGAGATGTTCATTTCCTTGAGAAAATAGTTCAGTATTTAACGGATAATTGCGGTAATATAACTTCAGCTAAGAGCATTTCGGATTTTTTTAAGTCTCAAAAGATAAAAGTTTCTGTTGACACAATACAGAATTATATCAGGTTTCTGGAGAGAGCATTTATTTTTTACCGGATTCAGAGATATGACCTGAAAGGGAAAAAATATCTCGAATATTATGATAAGATATATATGGGAGATATTGGACTCAGAGGAGGGATTATCGGATACAGGGACAAGGACATTTCCGGAATACTTGAAAATGTTCTTTTTCTTGAACTTAAAAAAAGGGGATATAAAGTAAGTGTAGGAGTTCAGGAAGGACTGGAGATAGATTTTATTGCTGAGAAACAACATGAAAGAATTTATTTCCAGGTTTCCAGGAATTTAGAAGAGGAGAGGACGATTAAGCGGGAGTTTGGTAATTTAGAAAAAATCCCGGATAACTACAGGAAAATTGTTTTATCATTAGACAAATATTTCCCCTCAGATTATAATGGAATAGAGCACAGGTATCTTCCTGATTTTCTAACAGACAATTAACAACTAATCCGCGAAATCCTTTAGTCAGTGGAAGGCAATTATTCCAATGAAACCGGGACGGTTCAGACGACCTTGCAATAATCAACTCCACCACCATCATCATCAGTAGTTAATATATACAAAAACACTTAAAGCAGATACGAAAATCAGCACATCCAGCCCCCTCTCCTTTTTTGGAGAGGGGGTTTGGGGGTGAGGTTATTTCATTAAAACTAATTTCCTCGTACTTACAAAATCACCCGCTTGTAACCGGTAGAAATAAACTCCCGTCGAAATATTCTCCGCATTAAATGTAACCGTATGATACCCTGCGGGCTTTTCTTCATTAACCAGCGTTGCCACTTCATTACCGATCATGTCAAATACTTTTAACGATACGTGACACATCACCGGTAACTGATAACTGATTACTGTCGATGGATTAAACGGATTCGGATAATTTTGAGAAAGCTTAAACTCTGTAGCTATTTGCGATATCTCATCTAACGCTGTTGAAGATGTTAATATTTTAGTTACAAATCCGCCAGTGCTTATGAGGGTAGTCCCACCAAAATTTGCGATGCCTCCATCCGATCCGACAACGTAAATTTGAGAATTTGAGGATGATGAAATTCCATAACCATAATCATCAGAATATCCTCCTGCATTTTTTGCCCATAAGCAATTGCCGTCATTACCATATTTTGCTATGAATATGTCGTTATTTCCATAACTGCTGATTGTTGTTGTGTCAAATGTGGCTGTTCCCTTGAAATATCCTGTTAAATAGCTGTTCCCATTAGCGGTTGTGAAGATTCCATAACCAAAATCTCCATTAGAACTCCCCGCCTTTTTTGCCCATAAGCAATTCCCCGCATTATCATATTTTGCTATGAACATGTCGTACATTCCGCTACTCGTCAATGTTGTCGTACCGAATGTGGCGGTCATCCCAAAATAGCCTGTTATATAGCAGTTCCCAAAAATGTCTGCAGAAATTCCATAGCCACAGTCCCCCAAATCCCCACCAGCTTGTTTTACCCATAAGCAGTTTCCCGCATTATCATATTTTGCGATAAATATGTCCCATAAACCATAACTTGTAAGTATCGTTGTGTCGAATGTTGCCGTAGCGTAAAAATAACCGGTTATATAGCAATTTCCATTCGCATCTGTGTAAATTCCGTTACCGATTTCATTAGAAGACCCTCCTGCCTGTTCTGTCCATAAGCAGTTCCCTGCATTATCATACTTAGCAATGAATATGTCATAGTTTCCTCGGCTTGTAAGTGTTATGTTATCAAAAGTTGCCGTACCCTTGAAGTGACCGGTTATATAACAGTTTCCATTGACATCTGTATAGATTCCGTACCCACCATCATCAGAAGTTCCACCAGCCTGTTTGACCCATAAGCATCTTCCCGCATTATCATATTTTGCTATGAATATATCCCATTCACCATAACTTGTCAGTTCTATTGCTCCAAACGTGACCGTTCCTTTGAATTCACCTGTTAAATATATATTCCCGTCTTCATCACAGGAGATTCCATAAGCAAAATCTGAGAAAGATCCTCCTGCTTGTTTTACCCACACGCAATTGCCGGCATTATCGTATTTCGCAATAAATATGTCGGAAAACCCGCCAGAAAAATTCGTGAGTGTTGTTGTGCCAAAAGTAGCTGTTCCATAGAATGAACCCGTGATATAGCTGTTTTCATTATCATCTAAAGAAATGGCGCGTGGTGTAACAGTACCGACCATCCCTTTTACCCATTCGAAAGTCTGAGCGTTTATACAAATTGATAAACTAAAAACCAGCATAAAAAAGAAAACTAACCTTTTCATAAATTTCTCCGGTTAATTATTTACTATATTGAGATATATTTAAGACTTAAATTGCATGGTGATTAAAAAACCCGAATTTCAACATTCATAAATTTCTGTTTGTCTCCGGCATTAGAGAACAAAAGTAAATGTACAGTAAATATTATTCTCTTATCACTTTACGGGTAAAAATCACTATAAGCATTGTAACTAAAAAAAGTCCCAAAATTGATTCGGCGAACATCATAAATCTTTGAGTCGAATTTGACGGCAATATATCTTGCGATCCAAGGTTTGAGAAGGTAACACAACTAAAATAGATATAATCCGGATAAGCGGTGGTGACTCCGTTTTGCGTTATCATCGGAGAAATCATGTATAAAAAAGAGAACAGAATTATAACAATACCTGCTGTAAAAAGAGTGTGTTGCCATTTTTCACCATAACCGCACATCATATCAAAGAAAATTAAATCTAAATACCATTTTATGTTCCTTATTTTTTTATTGTCTTTTCCAATTGTCATGTACTTATAATTCCGCCTGCTTCTCATCTCCAAAATATGGAAAGGTATCATTTCATCAAATTTCGAAATTGATTTATACTTGGTTTTTATATGGTGGTAGATTACATATGGAGCGTAAATCCTGCCTATTTCTCCGTCAAAATTAGTTATAAAACCGGATTCGCTAAAAACCTTATGTGGCTCAATTCTAATATCGTTAAAATAGGCCTCTCTAATATCTATGTTCTGAAAACATGTAATATTCTCAAAATTAGTTTCATAAAAGAATGCCCCTTTAAAATTGCAATTCTCAATATGACTCCCGCTAAATTCAACATATTCAAAATGAGAATTAAAAAATTGGCATTTGAAAAATGGTGACATTAAAGCGCCTCCAGATAGATGTATACCACTAAAGTTGAGATCTCTATACTCCCCTTGCTTAATTGTAAGTGTCATCCCCCGCCAATCTAAATGGTCAGGGATTAACTTTCCATCTACCGGAAAACTTGAATTCTCAGGGAAGGGGGGAAAACCATCTGAAGGAATAATTCCCTCAGCCAGTTTTGCCAAAATGTATTTTCTTCTGACCTTCCCTTCCGGAGTCCGCCATCGTTTACGTAATTTTTCGATTTCATCCGGCTGGTAAAAAATTGTTGATTTAAGTGGATCTTCTTTTTTATGGTTATTATTTTTCTTAAATAAAAACATATTTAATCCTTTATAAAGCTAATTGATTTATTTTTGATGGAATCATTTCCAAAGGGAGAATATAATCTGCACTACCGGATGCTGTTACAGACTTTGGCATTGAGGAAAATTCAGCCAGAGCGGGATCCTGGACAATTGTAATACCACCATTCTTTTTAATCGTCCTCATACCTTCCATACCATCAGAGCCCATACCGGTTAGTATTACACCCATTAATTTACCTGCAAAGACAGATGAAGCTGTTAACATTGTTTCACTAATGTTAGGGAATATAAGAGGTGTGGATTTTTCTTCATAGGCAAAAATTACACGACGATTATTTAAGTCTTTAATAATTCTTGTATGAAAACCTGATTTTGCTACATAAATTCGCAATTCTCCCTTATTAATCTCCGTCCCACTTTCTGCGAGTGAGATTGGTATCGTTGTTTTTCGTGAAAGGATTTCCACAAAATAAGCACTTGTTAAGTTATGGAGGACTATGAGTACAGGAATTTTTAATCCATTATTTAACCGGGGGATAATTTTGGTCAGGGCTTTATCTCCGCCGGCAGATGCACCAATTATTATTAATTCTATCAATGTTTTAATCTCTTTTTATATATACATTTCCCGACTGTAGAGTCGATACCATTAAGCGCATTAAAATACTCATGTATAAAATCGTTATGCCCAAGCGCAAGATAGCCCCCGGGTGCGAGAAGTTTCCAAAACTTTTTTAAAGCGGACAACCTGGTTTCGCTATTGAAATAGATTAGAAGATTTCTACAAACAATAATATCAAAATAATTATCGGAAAAATCTTGCATTTCAAAAAGGTTTGAACATCGAAAAGACATTTTGCCCAGAAGTTCTTTTTTAATCGCCAAAACAGAATCGGAGTTTGCGTATCTATAGGTTTCACTTATACTATCTCCCTCAAAATATCGTCTGTACTCAAGGGGAACGGGTTCTCTGAAAGAATTTGAGTCATATTTACCCCTTCCGGCTTTTTCAATATTATCCGCTCTAATATCCACTCCGTATAAATTATAATTACTGTAGTCGTTTGATTCCAGTAAGATCGCAAGAGAATACACTTCCTCTCCTGTAGAACACGGAAGAGATAATATCCTGATTGTCCTGTTATGATTTGCAGGAATTAACTTAATGAAGAAAAGCAACTGTTCAGACTCTCGAAAAAAGAAAGTTTCTTTATTGGCAATTACATTGATATATTTTTGCCATATATCCGATTTAAAAGTCGAAAGATTAAGCTTATTTATCACATTATCAAAATCAGAATTAATTTCACTCCACAAATTGGCGATTTTAAGAGCCCTGATTAAGTTTTCTCTTTGATCGTTCCTAAAAATGATTCCTGTTTTTTGAGAAATTAACTTATTAAAAATCTCAAAGTTAAAAAGCAACATTAAATCCTGGTTTCAATAAAATGTGCAGTTGTCGGATCACTTTCTTTTAATAACTCCAGATAACTTCTCAAAGCCTGTTTAGAAGCTTCAGTCTTCAATATGAGAAGCGCCTGGACTACAGAACGAGACATATCATTTATCGGGACCTTCAGATATTTCCCCCACTTATCAATTTCACCATCAAATCCTAAGGAGGCAAGAGACATAATGGCAACGGCTGCTACTTCTGCATCCACATCTTTGTGCATCTTTTTCAGAATATTTACTGATTCATCCGATTTGATATCTTTCAAAGCAGCGGCTGTGTGTAATCTTATCTCATTGTTTTTATCTTGGCTGAGTTTTTTAATCACTTTAATTGCAGACGAATCTGTAGAGTTTTTTAATGCTGAAGGTATTAGTTTCCGAAGATTGTTATCTGTGCTTCTAAGCACCACTTCTATTTCCGATACTAACAAGTCGTATTTCGCTTTTGATAATAATTGCATAGCAAAGATCTGAAATGAATTCGACTGAGAGAGCAAACTAACAGCCCAATTTTTTATTTGATTATTTTGAATGCTCAAAAGGATTGATTGAACTTCATTCCAGATAGAATCATAGTCTGTTTGGGGAATAAACTGATTTAAAAACGCGAGAAATGAGGGAATAACATCCTCATTTTCTCTCTCAATTAATCCCAGCAAACTTAGTTCCAGTATTTGTATATTTCTTTCAAAAGCCAAGAGAGCAAGGACTTGTTCGGCAGAGAGACAAGATCCTCTTGCCAAAACCGCATAGTTTATTAATCCTTTAGCCTTTACTTCTGAGTTGTGAAGATATGAAAGCAAAAAAACGCTATCAGTTTCAGCGATTTCTTTTAGTATCTGTAAAACCTTTTGTTCATTTTTATCGTGCAACCGGACGATGAAGGGAAATGAAGCTTTATAATCAATATGATATAATAAAGTTAAAGCTGTTTTGGAGTTTTCTTTTTTATTCGAGAGTGAATCTGCAATTCTTTTAATTAACTGATCCCGTCTACTTTTATCATATCTTTGGACTAATTTCTTAAACTCCACGACGGAATTGTGTTCCCTCTCCAATATTTTATCTATTCCGCTACAACTTAATTCAAAATAGTACGGGTTTTTATCAAAACAAAAGTCCATTAGATATTCAAGGGCATCAGAATTGCCGGTTTCACCAATAAGTTGAATAATTGCCGGACAGAGTAGGGGATGATAGAGATACTTATAAATAAGTTCGAGGAAATAATTCTCTTTAGAATTTTTAAGGAGATGTAAAATCGTGAGTTTTTCCTCGTCATCTTTTGAGTCAAAATCAGCAAGTAAATGTTTAATTACATCATCTAACTGAAAGGAGTAAAACGATTCAATCAGTGACAAGCGGACTTTTTTCTCTTTCTCGGTCTGATACAAGGACAAAAGAGAGGAAAGAGAGTTTAAATCACCTATTTTACCCAATATATTAATTACTGCGATTCTGATATGGGGATCAGGAATATTCAATTGGTCAATAATCAGATTCGAATCCTTTTTATCAATAAGGATAGTTTTAATTCCATTCCTCACATTACTATCTGGATGGTGGAGGTTGCCTGTTAAGAATGCCAATAATTCGGGAGAATTATCTGCGACTAACTCCTCAACGATCTTCAAACGAATCTGCCAATCCTGCTGAGACAACTTCTCAATATATTTTGTAGTCATAGTCGTTTACTCCTTCCTCTCTTACAAAAATATGTTTATTCAGAAAGCTTAAATTTCGTTTGGACTAAATTCCTTAAGGCTATTAACAAGTAATTCTGATTGTGTGGCATAATTTTCTGTTATTTGAGTATTGCTTTCCTTTAACCGATTAACCGCAGCCTGAATTGTTTTTATCTTTTCCAAAGTTTTATGAGTATCTTCATTAGCAGTTACAATGTAACTATTATTGTCATTTATTGAAACCTCAATATGCTTATTTGTATCAATAATATTTGTCAATTCATTCATTATTTTCCCATTAATATTTGTAAGCAGATCATCTGTCTGTTTGTCAACTTTTTTGGCAAATCCACTCATTCCTTCAATACTTTCCTTTATTTTCTCAATTTTACCAGATAAATCATTCATTTTTTGCACATAGATTTTAGAGCGTTCTTTAAACGTGTCTTTGGTTTCATTAATTTTCGTTCCAAGATCTCCAATTTTTTCCTCTATTTTGTCAGTAAGTTCTTTCACTTTCTGAGAAGAATCAGCAGCTTTTGCTGCAAGCGCTTTGATTTCATCAGCAATAACTTTAAAACCCTCACCCCCTTCTTTTGCTCTTGAGGCCTCAACTTGTGCATTCAAGGCTAACATGCTGGTTCGCTGTGCGATATCCATGACAAGATCAGAAATTGCATCGATTTCACCCGAAACTTTTTTTACTTCATCGCTTGTGACTTCAATTGCTCCAATTATCGTAGTCTGTTCACCCAAACGTTTTTTCTCATCTTCGCCAATGTCATTAATTTCGCTAAATATCTTAGACATTTCTTTTTTTATTCTTTCCGTATCCTCACTCATTTTTTTGCTTTCTTTATCAGCATCCTTAATTATTGAGAGGTTTTCTTCCATTTCCTTACCGATGGAATTGATCTTTGCAATGGTACCGGTAATTTGTTCTTTAAATGATGCAAAATTAGTTGAAGTTTCAGAAAGAGATCCGGATATTTTTTGTATAGCCATAAATTCATCCTGTGAAACTAATTTCTTTAATTCATTGAACGCATCGTTATGATTTTGAACCAGTTGGTGATAATTTTTATTGTTTCGAGTTGTTTCCGAAATCTTACTTAGATAATTTTTACTTTCGAAAAGTTTTTTGTGTAACTTTTTATAAGCAAACCCGATGCTATTAATGATAGATGTGAATTCATTTATATGTGTAACCGGCTTTAATTCGTCATCAGGTTTGTTCAATGACAAAACAGACTCGCCGAATTCCTTACTTTCTTTACTTTCCCTACTGACAGGTATCTGAAAGAAGTAAAAGTAAACAAAAATATAAATAAACAAAAGACCAACAGGCAAAAGAAAGAAAAGTCTCTCAGTTGCTACAGACGAATTCTGAAGGCTTGTAACCGCTTTATCAAATAATTCATTTTCTTCATCAATAATCTTTTGAAGGTTTGATTTTATCGTTTTCCCTTTTTCAACAATTACTTTGATGCCACTCTCCTTGTTTACCGGATTTATTGCAAAAAGCGGGACGGCATCAAGTAAAGCATTAAAATGGTCTTTGATATCGGCAATATCCTTTGATTTCCCCTGAGAATGAAATGCCTGCAATGAGTTATCGACATAGCGCGTGAAGGAATTTCTTAAAAGGGTTGCGTCTATTTCGATTTCCTTACCAGCGGATTCTTGTCCGGAGGAAATATTCAAAGTAACCTGTTTTTCAAGCTCGGCACAAATTAACTGCGCCCGGGAAAGGTTTTGTGCCGACTCATGATACTTAATACTTGCTGAAGTATCAACACTATTGTTACTGATATTTTCATAAAAAGCATAATAGTGAGCGACAATAGTTACACCAAGCAGAATAATCAATGCGATTATTGCGCGGGTAATTATACTTTTATTTGAAGACTGTTTATCGAGAGAGAGAACTGTATTATCTTTCATTTTAACTCCATTTATCATTGTTAATAAATTTTAGCAAACTCTTAAATAATTTTCTTTGTTATCAGCATTTTTTCTGATGTTATTTAACTTTTTTTTCAAACACCTTGTCCAAATCAAGTTCAAAGAATACTGATTCTTCATCTGTCGACCCTTTGTTTGGCATAACTTTACAAAATACATTTTTAATATATTCCGAATTAACCGGATTAATAATTTTATTGTCTTCATAGTTGATGAACTCGTCGTTGTCCAGTATTTCGGGCTCGCCAACAATGTAAAATCCCAAATAAAACGGGTTACCCATATCATCTTTTTTTGAGATGAAAATGTTGCAAAGTTTTTCTTTATCTTTATAATTTTCCTTTAAAAAGGGCAATCCCAAAACCGTATCAAGATAAATTACTGATGTCGCATTACCTTTAATGTTTTTCATATCCCCCACAATTTCTTTAAAGCACTCCAAAGCCAAAACCGTCTGATCACTTTTTCCTATTAAGTATACATCCTCGCTGGGAAGGGCAAATTTCCACTTATTAATATTAAAACAGATAAGGCTATATGAATTTGTTGAGGATTTGTTTTTTTTATCGATATTATCATGATTATTAGTATTTAGCCTCACAGGCAATAGTTGAAGTTTGTCAAGATTTATTTCGATAAAACGTTTGTTTTCTGAGTCAATCAGATAGTTAAAGATCTGATTTTCTCCCTCAAACATTTCCCTGGTGAGTTCTTTGCCGGCAATCCAACCCTTACTTTTCTGAGCTAACAAACCAACAAAATTTCCATTATCAAGCTTTACAACAATTATTTCATTTTTCTCGGTTTCTGTAATAGAATTATCTGCTTTGTTACCCAGATAATTGAGTGTGTCAATCAGAAAAAAGGAGTTTGATGCAACTTTGCTGTCCGAAACGATTCCTTTTATAAAAGGATACTGATTCTGAAGTATTAAATCGTGTGAAGTAAAACTGAACACATCACCTTGATGCACTACTCTTTGGACAGCACTTACAGGAATGATATACTCCTGTTTATTGATTAAAAATACAAACTGATCAGACACATTACTTTCAGAAACGTCTATTTCCGCTTGAACTTCTTCTTTGAATTCCGCAGTATTATTTTTCCCAAGAAATGAAATCAGTGCATCTATATTTACAATTGGGACTATGGTGCCATCTCCAAGTAAAGTAACAGTTTGAAAGGGGGGAGTATCCTTGATGAGGTTCTGGGAAGATATAATAAAGTCATTAAATCTTTTTATTACAACTTCTTCACGCTCAATTTCACAATCCACCAATAGCCCAAATATATCTTTTTTGCAGCGAATTATTATAAGATTATAGAGTTTGTTATCGTCAAGTTCTTCCAAAGAATCACTTTGAAGTAAGAACGATTTAAAGGGAATAACCGGAAGGATAATTTTAAGTTCTTTTTGTCCAGAATTAGAAATACCCAGTTTTTTTGCTTCAACTTCCCACCTGTAAAGATGTCCCATTGGTTTAAGTTTACTCTTTAACTTATCGGCAATAATCATATTTACAAGCCTAAGCGGTATACCGTATTTTGACTTCAATTCTTCCAAGAGCAAAATATTATCAATAGAAATCGAATTGGGAAACTCCATCACGAATCTGGTGCCTTTATTGTTTTCCCCTTTTTCAATACAGATTCTACCTCCAAAATCATCAACCATTTTTTTTATTTCCCACATTCCGATTCCTTTGCCACTTCTGGTCGAAGTTGAGGAAGCCGTACTTATACCACCTAAGAAAATTGTATTGTAAATTTCCTGTTCAGAATATCCTATATGTGGATCCAGATATTTCTTTTCCAGTGCTTTCTTTTCCAAATACTCTTTATTAAGACCCAAGCCATCGTCTTCAATTGTAATGATCACATTATTGGCTTCGTCGCGTTCAGATTTTACCAGTATTCTTCCTTTAACAATAGAAGTCCCGGCAAAACCATGTTCAAAAGCATTATCAATTAGAGTTAAGATATTTCGACTCAGGCGGTCAACCACACTTCTATCGAGGAGGGCTTCTTTACTGAAATCCTGTTCAAATTCTATTGATTTCCCTTTTTCCTTATTCAGTTCCTTAATTTTTGTTTCCAAAGCTCCGGCTATAGATGTCAGGGGGACTTGTTTTGCTTTTACAATGGTTTCATGCATTGACTGAGATATTTCATCCAGATCACTATAAGACTCTTCTAATTCATGAACGGGTTCTGCAGGTAAATTTTGCTTTATTTTTTTCAATTCAGATACAGACTTTAGTATTCTGGATTTTGTTATAGTTAAATTTTCAACATTTTGATAAAGGGAATTTAACTCCTCGAGCTTAATTGCCACAGACACATCATTGTTTTTTTGTTCCCTTACTTTGACGACCGGTTTTTCAGACCGCTTAGGATTGGCATAAAACAAAGTAATATTTTCTTTATCAATAAATTTTCGCAGCTTTTCGTTTTGGTGGATGAGATTTGTGAACTCTTCAGGGGTGTTTAGGCTGGTGAAAAATAAATATTCAAATCGTGAGAGTCGATTTTCTTTTTTAACAGTTTCATAATCCGTCAAGCGGTGAATTAGATTTTCCTTGTCCAGTTCTTCTTTTACTATTCTGGCATCTCTGTAACTAACAGGGATAGTTTTAACGTTATAAATGTTAAGTTTACCAATAAATGATGAGACAAGTCCCATTAAGCGTTTACCATTGAAAACCTGTTCCGGAGTAATTTCAGGTCGGATTTTTCCGGTTTCGTTTATTCTAGTTATAATTTCCAGGATTTTGCTTTTATCCTCCTCAGTAAGGCAATTAGGTCTGTTACGAAATTCAGCGAGTTTTGCAACTGACGAGTCGATATCTAATAATGATATCATAATATCAATAATTTTAATAAATTCATCAATCTCAGAAGAAGATAGAGTAAACCCGAAATCTGAAAATTCCTGAGCTATGCTCATTACTTCGTAATTAAGAAATGAAAATAATCCGTTAAGGATGGGCGGTTCAACCTGTCCTTTAAGATTATGCAGTTCACCTTTAATTATTGCCCAGTATCTCAACATTTCCGGGAGAGAACTATCATCATGTGCCAGAAGTTGTTTTAATGAAAAGAGAGAGTTTAACACTAATTGCAAAATATCGTTTTGCTTTTGGTAAGTGGATTCATTTGCCTTAATCTTTTCTGTTAAGAGTGAGATGGCTTTTGCCTGACTGTTTTTGACTGACGGTGAGCCTTTCAGCGTTACTTTTAATTCATTATAAACTGTTGTCAGGGACGAGGCGAGTTTTTTAGCATCATAAATATGCGAAGATTCAAGATGTTCAAGAATTTCGTGGTGAAATTCCTCCAGACTTTTTGCTTCCGCTTTATTATACTTCACATACTGAATAAAACGGGAGATGGGCATCACAATACTTGAGGGCAAAGCCTCGAAAGTATCTTTGGAAATTTGAAAACCCAGATTTAGCAATACATTTCCGAGTTCCTCGGGCAGGTTGCTTTTACCTTTCTCACAAAAATATTTTGCTCCCAGTTCCTTGAAAGTTGAAAACTGACTCTTTTTTTCTTCGGTAGAAATTACAATAACATTTATTTTTCGCCAGATTTCATTTCTGTTTTTTTCGCGCAAGAAGCTTAACCCATCCTGATTAGGCATATTAATGTCTAAGGTTATCACCCCTATTTTATGGGCATGATGCTGAAGCATTTCCAATCCCATGTTTCCATCCGCCGCTTCAAATATTTCGGTATCCGGCAGATATGAACGAATTATTAATTTAATATTCTCTCTGATTGAGAATTCATCGTCAATAATCAGAAATGCGGATTTATTAGTCTTGTTTGACATTTTACTCTCTTATAATTTCTGAAATTAAGTTCTTAAGTTCGAATTCCTGTGGTGGTTTTCTTACAAATCTAACATCGGAAATGCTTTCAACCGTATTTTTATTACCTTCGTCAGCTGACCACACAATTATTGGGGTTGATTTAATTTTTTCATTATCAGAATCCCGAATTTCCTGAATCAGCTGAAAGGCAGTTCCAGCCTGACCGAGATGATAATCGGTTATTATTATATTGTAGTCAATTTTGTCCTCAAGAATAAGAGCCCGAGCATCATCAAAGGCATATGCACCTCTGGCATGTTCTAATTCGTAGTCATTTTCAAGATAATCGTCTGCAATTTGATGTGGGGCATCGTCATCATCTACTATTAATATTCTTGGCATTCTTTTTTCCTTTTTAAAAAATATTCAATATTCCAATTATTGATATTCAATTATTTTAATTATTATTCCTTTTAATACGTTTTATTTTAGGTCCTTTTTTTCTTTTAACCAACCTTACAATAAGATATACTATGCCACCAATGAAACTAAAGAATATAATTGTGCTTAGAATTCCTCCACCACCTTCTCCTCCTTGGGGTGACATTAAAAATATTACAAATGTACATAAACACATAATAGACTCCATTTTTTGTTCCAAAATATTGAGTAGATAATTTCAATCCACCATAAAACCAAATAATTGAAATCCCAGCTTAAGCCGATAAACGTAGTAATTCAAAGGATAAATCCTTTCCGAATCAGTCCATTTGATAAATAACGGAATTGACTAAGGCTAAATGCTAAGCAATTCTGACCACTTGATATTTACTTGACAGATTATTCAAAGATATATCCGTTATTAAATTCAAAGGATTATTCAGCTACATTGTTTTCCTCTTCTCAATTGAATTCAATAACCTCTTGGCCACCGAAGTTCTTCATTATTTCGATATAGTTCTTGAATGTACTGCAAGCCTCCTTAACGCTACTCTCGTACTCGAGAATGTCGGCAATGTCTTTGCACTTAAATGTCTGACCTGTCATTAAATCCGAAATCTTGATGTCAAGAACAACTTCCTTGCCAGTGAATGGAATCAGAATCTGTTTCTGAAGTAGTATTTCTTTATCAGCTTTATACTTGTTTACAAGCGAAGATTCCTCACTTGTAAGTACTACCTTAGCGTTGAGCTCGAACTTTGTTGCACCAAACATACCCTTTGCTTGATCTCTGGTAATGTAGAGCTGCATAAATTTTCTCCTTTTCTTTAATTTGTAACCTTGTAGGCTTTGAGCCTAACTATTTATTATACTGTCATAATTACTTACAGCATACCCGACAGCTTGTATACCATATTTTTTGTAAAACTTAACATATAATGAATTCCCCAACTAAAAGTTGAAAAAAGACTATAATGGTTAACTAACAAACATCACAGAAAGTAAAAAATATATTAATATTTTTTTGTCACTTTACCGACGCACTTTGCAGGGACAGGTCTGTCGGGGTGGAAACCCTGATCACTTGTATACAGAGTACAACTTGCTTTTTTATGGTCGATAGACCAAACTTTACAATGAGTGCAATCAGCACAACAGTCTCATGATTTAATTGTTGACATAATTATTCTCGCAAATGTTCTAAAACTAAACACTAATCAATATAGAAAGTGCATATAAACTAATTACCAAGTAATGCCCCGCTCTTTATTCTTGCGAACTTCTTAGCTATGTTTTCATCAATCCCCAATATTGCACTCAACATTTCCAATTGTTGTGTGCCTTGTTTCTTTGAGATGTTTTCGGAAGCAGCTAATATTACATAAATTTTTTGTGGGTTGTTTAGAGAGCTAAATTCGTTTTCTGCCTGGTAGCGGTCTAAAGCCATTCCCAGACCATCTACAATTACCATATTTATGCTAGAACGAGACATACGTTCTATACTGGAAGCTATTTCTGTCAATTCGCTCGAGGTGATTCCAGCATTATTAAATGCTTCCGGGACTTTATTAGCAGATACTAATCTAAAAAATTTTCGAACGGCTTCTAATTTTTCTTCTTTTATATCTCCTTCAATATTTTCCATAGCAGTTTTCGACTTCTCAATAAATTTAGTAAATGGGTATTCAGCTACCACTTTTCCAAACAGTCTATTTGCCTCAGTGAATTTTCTCTCTTTAACTTTTTCTTCAGCCAAGGTCAATAATTTTTTGGATTCTAATTCGTTCCTTTGAATTTTTTTGATATAACTTGATGGAAGATCAACGTAAGCCGGCTGAGAGACTCCGTCAGAAACCAAAATCTTCATAGAACTGTCTTTATCTATATTATCGTAAAAATCTCTTACATCTGCCGAAAGTATTCCTTCATTATCTGTTATTAGATAATTGCTCTTACTATCGTGGGTATTTTGAAGCGTCAGAGATTCTGTTTTCATAACTTCCGGGGAAGAGTATAATGTATCATTAAAGTCGACAGAATCTTCCGTCCAGAATTCTTTAGGTGTTGGTGCTCCTGCCATTTTAATAAGTCCATAAATCCCTCCTATCGCACCAATAACATAATAAACTTTTCTCAAGGAATCTTTTGTTGTTGGTTGTGTGCCGATAAAAATTAAACCAGCAGAAGCAGCAGTTATTAGGGCACCTAAAGCCACTTGACCACTTTTTTTGTCGCTACGAAGAGTCTCATAATGCTTAGTGTATATCTTTTGTGAGAGATGTTCTTTGGATACTTTGATTTTAATGATCGGAAAATCAACAGCAGGCAAATCATATTTTAATAATAACTTCGTCTTTTCCGGTTTTGCAAGTTTGTATTCATCCGTGATTTTTAACAACGACGTTGTTGGAGAGCAAGCTTGCAAAAAAAACGCAATAAATATAATAAAACCTAAAATAAAATTTTTCATTTTATCTCCGATTTCTTTTCTCTTTCCAGAAGTTCTTTGACGGCACGAGTGTTTCGTTCAATAGCAAGAAAACATAATATTAGCCCGACGAGTGCTATTAGAACAATTGCACTTCCAATTGACATAAGAGCTTTATTGCTTAGGTCAATTTTTTCTAATTTTGCATTTGCATATTCCGCTTCAGCCGTGGCTATTCCAAGATTAAAATCTGACTCTATCTTATTTACTGCTTCTCTGTAGTGTGTCCATTTATCTTTTGTAGACCGCATAAAATATCTGAGTGCATTTTCGCATTTATCTTCTCCGACCTTCTGCATAACCTGAATTAGAAATTCCAGTGTTGTGATCTTTTCTTGCTTTGATTCGAAGAATTCACTCAAAATATTTTCGAAATTGCTTCTCAAACCTCTCTTTGCTCTTGTTTCATATACGGGATTGTTAAACCAGTCATAACCAGCTATATAGTTTTCGTAGGTTGTTCCCCAGCCGCTCTTTACAAATGTGCCTAAGCTATCGATAAGTTTATTTATTTTTAACTGAAGAGTATCCGCCCGTTCTTCATACTTAGTCTCTTCCTGCTTGGGTGGTTGAGGAACTTGTGTATCCTTTTCTTCATACTTTTGAACTGGGGGTGGGGGATTAATAGCAGCCATAACTTCTTCTAAAGTAACTTTCGGCTTACTGGGATATTGCTCTTTCACTACATCCTCTTTACCGGGAGGAATAATTGAATATAACAAAACAAACACAGCCGCTACGAATGATAACCCGGCAATTGTAACAAAAATCCAGAAAAAAGTTCTTGAAACCCGAAATACTAATTTTTGTTCGATTTTATCAAAACGCAGAATGTTTTTTAACTTACTCATTTTTTACCTCTATTGTTTGTTAGACATTTGATTTATTAGATATTTGTACACTTCGCAACAAAATATTTATTTAAGATTCCCAATAATCAGTTGTGCAACACTCTCTTTACCTACTGAGTCAAGAGAAAAGCAAAAACCTTGCTCCCTCTCTGTTTTTTTGGGGAGAAGGGGTTTGGTTATCCGATTAGAAATTAAATGATACTGAGACAACTTTACCACTTCATCAATCCTCTAAAATTCTGATTAAATTATTGCACTTCTTCTGTCGAAATCAGTTCCGGAGTATTAAAAGGTTCTTTTTGATAAGTATCTATAAATTTTTTGGTTACTGTTCTAAAATCAAAAGAAACTGCTTTTTTAACAATACCGGATGCTTCCGTTTCGACTGGAAAATCATAAATTGCCAATTTCCATATACCTGGAATTTGCCAACTTTGTGGAATATAGTAGATAAAACCGGCTGTGGTCATATTCGGCAATAACTCTGTGTTTCGATCGAAAAATTTAATTGTGTTTAATCTATTTAATAACTGTAATGTTGATCCACAAGGTCTTTCTATTTGTAGTTGTGCTTTGATTTCATCCTTTGTCATAATCGGATATTGGTTCCCGGCCGGATCAAATGCAACCATAACAGTATTATTAAATCTTATTACATTCCCTGTATTGTTAGTAATTAGAATTTTCTCTAATAAACCATTTTGAGGTAAAACGTAGCTTTCTACCATTATGGGGTTACCGTAGTCAAATGAAGCTTGCCCATCCTGATCGCAACCCTGGACAACCATTTTGAATTCCACCGGCATTTGCTTTAGAGCAACCCGTTCAATTGTAATATTTTCTTTTGTTTGTTTTGATTCCGTGGGACTATATTGGTCGAACGTATAACGCTCATTAGTATAAATAGATGGGCCACAACCCAAATTGATTAAACAAAACGTTAATAAAAATGAAACAAACAAATATTTGTTAAATGATTTCATAAATATCTCCTTCTAAAATATGATCCTATATGATTTTTTAAGTCAAACACTCGCACAAAACCTAAGTGCAAAATGTCTAACATCAATTAATTGCAATTCCCCATAGAAATTAAACTTTATTATTCATTAACTCGAATTCATCATAACCTCCAATTTAAAACAAAAAAAGGACGCAACCTTCGTTACATCCTTGTGTGAGGCACTGGCATGCCCGGAAATAAAGACATAAGAAAGCGCGTCCATTACGGACGCAGCCTTCTTGCTTGCTCTTATTTCCTTGAAAATTGCCAGTTTTCACACAAGAACATAGCAATAGCTACGTTAATTATTTATTTTATTGTTTTTTTTACTCTATAAATTCCTATTCTCTTATTTTACTAATATATCATTTTTATACTGCGAAAATTTAACTCTTTTCATTCACATTGCAAAATGTTTCCCTTTTTTCCAAGTTCGTAAAAGCTGTTTCATTTTTAATATCACTAAATTCAGTTGCATTATCATACGAGTCGTTTTGCTGTTCCCGGAGATTACTGAACTTTCTTGTAAATTGTGTGCTTAACTAATAAGTTATCACATATTAAGAAATCTGATCGTTAAGATCGTTATTTTATTTAATTAAATTGGGTGTAACTGTTGGGAAGATATCCTTTGCAGGATTTCAGTTGGGTTTGTCCCCTGAGAAGCGAGATATAGAAGAAAACTTAAAATACAAACAGTAGAGTAAAAGGTATTGACACATAGAACACTCCCGTTTAATGAGAAAAAAATCCTTAGGAAAGATAATACTTATTTTTAAATAAACAAAATAAATAAATTGGGGGAGGAAAAGGCATAAAGTTATAAAGTTGTAAAGTTTGTCAAGTTATAAAGGGATTTCGACTCATCGGAGCAGATTGAACAATACGACGTCTCTCCGTTATCTGACGGACTAACGGTTTATAAAGGTAAACGGTTGAAACCGTTAGGATTCGGGAGTGGTGAGCACTATACCCCCATAGTTAAAGAGCGTGTTGCAGAACGATGTAAACCGTCAGTCAGTAGACAGATTTTCAATTAAAACGGTTAATAAAATGCCTCTTGGTCACTTCTTCCATGGGATAAATCCCATGGTTAATGAGATAACAACAATTGTGCAACAGACACTAAAACTATCGGTTAATGATATTAAAGTAAAATATTTTCTTAGGCAATTGAGGTAAAACGCACCAAGCCCGGACTGAAGCCGGGGAGTGAATGTAATCTCCCCGTCCGTCAACTGACGGAGAGATTTGTTCCTTATTATTGTTGAATTTTTCAACATTAGTCAAACTTTTTTGACTATTAGTCATTGTTAAAACAGGTTTTGTCTAGAAAAGTCTTGGCTTCCGGTAAGCATCGCCTCCATATCTGCTAATCCTCTGAGCCTTCTCACCCCTTTTTTTGGACAAAATGGCAAAATAGTCCCACTTTTCCCACTTCCAATAAATATCTCTGTATCACAAATAAAAAGTTCGCTTTTCTGTTTTCCCTTGATTTAAGTTGAAATATTTTATAAATTAACGAGTTGATTGAAATCAATTATTGTTAATAAAATAAAAAGGAAAAATTATGCATAAAGAAAGTATTGTTTTGCTGAACAAAGCTGTTGCCGATGAACTGCATGCCGTGCATCAGTACATGTATTTCCATTTTCACTGTGATAATCAGGGGCTGGATCTCCTCTCTAATCTTTTCAAGCGTACCGCTATTGAAGAAATGCTCCACGTAGAAAAACTTGCCGACAGAATTCTCTTCCTCAAAGGGGAAGTGGAAATGGTTGCCGGAGCAGAGGTTAAAAAGACTCACGACGTTAAAGAGATGCTTCAAACGGGAGCTCAGATGGAAGAGGGGAGCGCAAAGGATTACAACAAATGGGCAAACGAATGTGCGCAGAATGCCGATTCCGTCACCAAACAGATTTTTGAAAGCCTTGTGATGGATGAAGAGCGCCACTTTGACCTGTTTGACACAGAAATGGATAATCTGACAAAGTACGGAAAAGATTATCTTGCTCTCCAGTCAATCGAGAGAAGCAAAATGCGCAATGTTGCAGGCCCCGCCGCCGGCATCTAAATTTCATTAGAGCAGAGACTTGCCCCGGAGAATCGGGGGCAAGTCTTTTTGAATTCACATTAACATCAGGGGTTATGAGGTTCCATAGTTGAGATCTTCATTTACAAATAAACTTTTGCCGGTATTTTGGTTCTGTGCAATCATAGTATCAGCGCAGATAAAAAGAGTTGAGTTTGCTACCAGTGATAGTGTAACTTATTGCCGGGTTATGCCCCTCTCTGAAAATTCACTTCTTGCACTTTACACAAAACCATTGACACAAAAGTCTCAGTCTCTCTTTATCAGAAAAAGTGATGACAATGGGAACACCTGGGGGGAGGAACGCTTTATAGACAGTATAAAATTCTGGTCATCAGAAGATTCACTTTATCCTTTTGCAGGATTAAAACTGAACACAGGTAAAGTAATTATCATATACAGAGAGGTCAGTTATAAGATAGTCCTAAAATCCTCTACGGATCTGAGAAACTGGTCTGCAAAAACAACAGTGCTTTCACCAACTACAATTTTTCAAGATTTCAGCAATTGTTTTTCGCTTCTTCAAACTTCAGATAACTCAATTCTTTTTTCCTTCTCTTTCAGAAGCAGAGGCACATATATCTGCAAGAGTTCAGACGATGGTGCGAGCTGGAGATTGACTACAGAAATGCCAACAGGAGAGCACAATCCATTTCTGCTTAACCTGAATTCAGGCAGGATTCTCAAGGCAGCACGCTCTTCTTCTATGAGCAAATATATTGTCCTGACAGGAAGCAGCAATAACGGCGAGACCTGGGATATATCTTATCCGCAAATAGCGCACACTAATAATGTTTTTAACCCGACAGGAAGTTATGAGTCTGACGGGAGCATTAATATCTATTTTGAATCATTTAAGTTTTCAGTTTCGGGGTATAGAGATTATAACATTTTCAAATCAACATCCACGGATCAGGGGCAGACATTCTCCGCTCCGGTTCCGGTTACGCACTTTCCGGGATATGACAGGGATCCATATATTTCCTCCTATAACGGAAAGAATTTAATGAACTTCAAATCCAACAGGGAAGATGCAGACAGAAAATTCAGTTTCCGGTTTGGGGCGCTGGATGAGAACACAGACCTCCTGTCGCCCCCCTATTTATATAATTATGAGATTACATTTCCCGATATTAATTTTACAAATTCAAATATAAATGCGAATACGGGCTCATATTCAAACCTGCAGAGCGTAAAAGCGGTTTACTCGGTAAAAAGTGTAAAAGACTCAATTGAACTTTTCGACGACGGTCTTCACTCCGATAAACTCCCGAATGATTTTATTTACGGGAACACAATAATCAGGGCTGACATAGGAGCCAGCTATGACGTCGGCATATCTATGACTGACATTAACAATACTTATGCGTTTTATAATGCAGGAAGCATAATTCCTTTACCCGGTGCAGGAAAAGATATGGTTTTCCAAATAAACAAAATATCGCTGCCCCTTGATAATAAAGGGAATCTTGCTCAAATACCCGATCCTAATGCACCATACGGAAGGGTAATAACCGCAAGTTATGAAGGTCTTCTTATTCTGTGGTCAGCAGGATTTGTTCTTTCGGGTTATTCAGATGATTCACTTTGGGCAAGCGGTTCAGTTTACGCCGGAAATGTTCAGGATTACTATCCTGGGAATGCCGGTTCTTCAAAGGATGATCTAAGAAACCGTGTGTATTCTGTAAGTTCCTCCGATGTCCCATTTGGCTTAACCTGGCTTTCCTGGAAAACCGCTGTGGAGATGGGAGCCCGTTTTTATGACGGGGATAAAGACGGAGTATATAACCCTAAAGATATTAATAATAATTCTCAGTGGGATCCCTCAGAAGACAGGCCTGATTTAATAGGTGACCTGACAGCGTTTTGCGTGTATAATGATGCAGTTCCCGCTGCCTTACGCCAATATGGTTGTCCTCCGCAGAAAATAGAAGTCAGGCAGACGCTATTTGCTTCAGGGATCTGTCCGGATGCGGCTTTTGAAAGCACAGTATTTGTCAGGTACTCAATCATAAACAAAAATCCGGGAGTGCCGATAATGGATTCTGTATTTTTCGGATTCCTGAGCAATCCTCAGTTGGGATGGGACGCGGAAGATTATATCGGTACGGATACCCTAAGGCAATCTGTTTTTGCATATATGAAAACGGCATATAGTTATTTCGGTGCCAACCCACCGGCGGTCTTTTCCAAAATAGTTCAGGGACCGGTTGGTTATATTCCGGGAGAGACTTATAACGATATTAATCATAACTACAACTACGATACCGGTGTTGATACTCCTGTTGACACAGCATATAACCGATTAGGCAAGTATCTGGGGTATGAATCATTCCCGGGAGCAGAGAATATTCCTGTTTACTCAACGACTAATTTTATGGTTGTTGATTATATAGATGACGCTCCGGGGCAAAAAGAGAAGATAAGAAATTTTCTGAGGGGACTTTCAAGAGACGGGGCAACAATTGATCCGTGTGATTCTATATGGTCAGGTGGGATATATGGGGGAGTGAACTGCAATGAAGTTAATGGGAGGATGGCATATTCAGGCGATCCCGTAGCGAATTATGGATGGATTAGTAATTTGCCTATGACTCAGAGAACTCTTATCTCAACCGGACCGTTTAAGCTGGAATATGATAAACCGGTTGATATAATAGTTGCCTATGTTATAGGGCGGGGGAGTGATCAATTTAATTCGATAGATGTTGCGAGGGGATACGCGGATGTTATTCAGAATTCTTATGAAAAGAATTTTCCGGAACTGTACAGTTATAAGGAAATTAACGATACCTCTCTTCTTATCATTGGAAATTACGAGCTATTCCAGAATCATCCGAATCCGTTTAATCCTTATACCATTATTAAATATACTGTGGAGGCAAAATCCAGAGTAACTGTACGTGTGTTCGACATACTTGGTAAGGAAGTTTCGACTCCGGTGGATGAGGAGAAGGAAGCGGGAAATTACCAGATCAGATTTGACGCAGGGACTCTATCAAGCGGGGTTTATTTCTATCAGTTCCGCGCGGGGGATTTTGTAAGTACAAAGAAAATGACATTGGTGAAGTGAAATATTTTATTTATAATTGACAAAAAGAATAATGTAATAAGAAAGCGAGGCTTCTTTTATGAAATTTAAGAAGTTAAATAAAACTCTGCTGTTGATTTGTATTATGGCTATTGGAATTTCAGCGCAGGTAAAAAGAGTTGAGTTTGCTACCAGTGATAGTGTAACTTATTGCCGGGTTATGCCCCTTTCCGAAAACTCACTTCTTGCTCTTTACACAAAACCGTTGACCGAAGATTCTCAATTCCTGTACATTAAAAAAAGCGATGATTACGGAGAAACATGGAGCGAAGGGAACTTAGTCGATAAAATAAAAGTTTATCCTGAATATGATTCAATTCCTCCATTTGCAGGGTTAAAACTGAACTCGGGAAAAGTGATAGTTATTTATAGAGACGTTCCGACATCTAATATAGTGGTTAAATCTTCAAATGACCTGTCAACCTGGTCTGCAAAAGTTGAGTTGCCCGATACATCTCTATTATTACACCATCGAAAAAATTGCTTTTCACTACTTCAGACACATGATAACTCGATCCTTTTCTCCTGTTCGTCAAGAAACAGAGGAACCTATATCTGTAAAAGCAGTGACGAAGGGATGACGTGGAGAGCAACTAAGGAAACCTTTAGCGGAACAGATACTCCTTTTCTTTTCAACCTGAATTCCGGCATAACTTTATATGCCTCAGCATATCGAGGAGATATGTACGCAACCGTATTAAACGGGAGCAGCAACAACGGCGATACATGGGATATAAATTACAACGGAATTCAGCATGACAGACCTGTTTACAATCCGGTTGCAAGATGCGAAAAAGACGGAACAATAAATGTCTGGTTTGAATCATCTTCGGTAATAACGTTTGAAAATCAGCAATATCTGAATTATGACATATACCGGTCAGTCTCAACTGATACCGGTAAAACATGGAGCGTACCTATTCGGGTAACTCATTTCCCGGGGCAGGACAGAAATCCTTATCTTTCTTTCCTTGGCGATAAGTCTATAATGAACTTCAGATCCGACAGGGAGGATCCGGACAGACGATACAATTTTTACTTCGGTCAGTTTAATGAAAATATGGATCTGAATCCGTCCCCATATCTATACGACTATAAGATTGATTTCCCAAATCCTGATTTCCCGAACGCTCTTTTTACGGCTTATACCGGTTCACACTTAAATCTGCAGAGTGTAAAAGTGATATATTCGACAGTTGACCGGAAGGACTCAATTGAACTTTTCGATGACGGACTGCACTCAGACGTAGAGGCAAATGATTTCATTTTTGGGAATATAATAAACCGTCTGGAAACGGGAGTCAAGTATAATATGGGCTATTCAATTACGGACATCAATAATACTTACGGATTCTTTAACGCGACAAATATCATTCCGTTAATGGGTTCGGCGGAATCAATAATCTTTGATATAAACAAACTTTATTTACCGATTAGTAATAAAGGTGAAATTGCCGACGTTCATGTTCCGTTAACTAACGGTTATGGAACTGCTTACGGGAAATATGATGATGTTATAGTTTTATTTTCCGGTGGATTTCTTATTTCAGGTTTTTCAAATGATACACTCTGGGGGAGCGGAATGATGTCGTCGTCGCTGATAGAGGATTATTATCCGGGGAATGTCGGCTCTTCAAAAGAGGATCTAAGAAACCGGATATACACAATAAAGTCAACCGATGCACCATTTGCGCCTTCCTGGTTCTCATGGAAGACCGCTGTGGAAATGGGAGCCAGGTTCTATGACGGGGATAAGGACGGAATATATAATCCGAAAGATCTGAATAATAATACACAGTGGGATCCGTCTGAAGACAGACCGGATTTGATAGGTGACATGACGGCGTTTTGCGTATATAATGATGGTGTAGCTGCCAACCTTAAACGCTTCGGATGTCCTCCGCAGAAGATTGAAGTGAGGCAGACTGTGTTTGCTTCCGGCAGCTATCAGGAAGCGGCATTTAATAACAGTGTGTTTGTTCGCTACTCCATAATAAATAAAAATCCGGTGGTTCCGGTAATGGATGAGGTCTTTTTCGGCTTCTGGGGAGATCCTGATCTTGGGATTTATTCAGATGATCTTATCGGAAGCGATACACTCCGGCAATCTGTTTTTACATATAACCGGACTCCCGATAATCTGTTTGGTGTGAATCCCCCCGCTCTCTTTTCCAAAATTGTTCAGGGACCAGTGAGTTATGTTGCAGGAGAAACTTATAATGATATTAATCAGAATTCCAAATACGATACCGGCGTTGATGTAGCTTTAGACACGGCGTATAACCGTTTGGGAAACTATATTGGGTATGAATCATTTCCGGGAGCAAAGAATATTCCGGTGTATGCGACATCATGCTTTCTTGAACAGAATGTGGTAATTGGAGAGCCGAATTTTTTATTGGAGGCGAGAAATTCTCTCAGAGGGCTATCAAGAATATCCGGGGAGCCTATTGATCCATGTAATTTCGGTTATGGAATAATATCGGGAGGGGTTAATTGCGGAGAAGTGAATAAGAGAATGATATTTTCCGGAGACCCCGTAACGAATTACGGATGGATTTGTAAATTCCCTATGGATCAGAGAACTCTTATTTCAACAGGTCCGTTTAAGCTGGAATATGATAAGCCGGTTGATATAATAGTTGCTTATGTAATGGGGCGGGGGAGTGATCAATTTAATTCGATAGATGTTGCGAGGGGATATGCAGATGTTATCCGGAATTCTTATGAAAAGAATTTTCCGGAACTGTACAGTTATAAGGAAATTAATGATACTTCTCTTCTTATCATTGGAAGTTATGAGTTATTTCAGAATCACCCGAATCCGTTTAATCCGTATACCATCATTAAATACACTGTGGAGGCAAAATCGCGGGTATCCGTAAAGGTATTTGATATTCTTGGCAGGGAGGCAGCAACTTTGGTGGAGGAGGAGAAGGAAGCGGGAAATTACCAGATCAGATTTGACGCAGGGACTCTCTCAAGCGGGGTTTATTTCTATCAGTTCAGGGCGGGGGATTTCGTCAGCACGAAGAAGATGATACTTCTCAGATGAGTGGGGGGCTTGCCCAAACAGACACAATTTTTGAGCATTTATGGCTTTTCACTTTGGGGGCTTGCGGGAGAAATCGGGTACAAACCGGCTAAGAATATCCGGATTGGTTTTTAATGGGTTTACAATGGGTTTACGATGGGTTTTGGTTCGGCGAGGCTTGCCGGAAATTTGCCAGGCATTGGCCGTTTTTTTGATTCCACAGGGTGTAAATATTACAAAAAACAAACTTATTTAGTTAATGCAAATATAATAAACCGGGAGGGAAAAAACAAGATCATACTGTGATCTTGTTTTGTAAAGTAAAAAAAAATAGTTTATTAAACTTATTTTGAATTACGAAAATTCCCCTTGCTTACAGTTTAATTAATTAATAACTTGCAATAAATAATTTTGCGAAGTTAACATTATGTCAGAAAGAATCATCACAGACCCGAATATTTGCAACGGTAAGCCTATTATCCGAGGGATGCGAATTACCGTTTCAACCATAATTGAGTATCTCGCTGCGGGAGAATCGGTTGAGAATATATTAAAGGCTTATCCTTCAATCGATTCAGAAGATATAAAAGCTTGTTTAGCTTATAAAACCGTTAAAACGGTTAATTAATTATCTCTTAATTACATTTTCCATGGGATAAATCCCATGGTTAATGAGATAATAACAATTGTGCAACAGACACTAAATCCCATGGTTAATGATACCGCTCTCATAATATTTTCTTAAGCGAATGCTTGAAGAGTTGAGGCTGCAAAAAAAACAGAATTTCCTAAAAAAAGGACTTGACTTTTATCTAAAAAAGTAGTAAATATAGTGTGCGAATTTACACTACATTTATATGAAAACAGATTTTTACGATTCCGACAGCGGATTACTGGACTTAACGACTTATCGCCTGCCACAGGACAGGGGAAGCGGTCCCAGGGTTACAGTGATTCACCCGCCCCTTCCGCGTAACAGCGGCGGGGTGGACTTTGATATATACGATTATGAAATGCTCTTCAACGACGAGGGGACAAAGAGGCTGATCCGCGAAGGGGAGACCATAGGCTGCTTTTATATTGAGTCTCCCGGGATGCGTTCGCTTCTGCGACGCCTTTCAGTGGAGACTTTTGAAATGCTTACAGCCGCAAGTTCCATCATCAGACCGGGCGTTGCCGAGAGCGGCATGATGAAGGAATTTATTGAGAGGCATAAAAATCCGGCGCGCAGAACATACCTGGTTCCCGAAATGGAAAAGTACCTTTCCGAGACTTACGGTGTTATGATCTATCAGGAGGATGTCCTGAAAATTGCTCACTATGTTGTAGGGCTCACCTGGGAAGAGGCAGATTTGCTGCGGCGGGCAATGAGCGGGAAGATGCGCTCGCGCGATTCTATGAGTCAGCTTGAGGGGAAGTTCTTCGAGTCCGCCGCGCTTAAAGGAATAAGGGGATATTCCGCGAAGGAATTGTGGCGGCAGATTTCATCTTTTGCGGGGTACGCTTTCTGCAAGGCACACAGCGCTTCTTTTGCCCTTCTCTCGTTTCAGGTGGCATACCTTAAAGTCCATTATCCGGCGGAGTTTCTCTCGTCTGTTCTGAGCAATCAGGGGGGGTATTATTCCGCGGCTGTATATATACAGGAGGCAAAGAGGCTTGGTATTAAAGTCAAGCTTCCGTGCGTAAATGAGAGTGAGCATGATTACTGGGGGACGGATATGGTTATCCGTATAGGGCTAATGGCGGTGAAGAATCTTTCCACTGAAAGCATTAACCGGGTGGTAAGCGAGAGAAAGGGAAACGGGAAGTATGTTTCCCTCTCCGATTTTATTGTGAGGACGCGCTTTGCCTATGAAGAGAGTGCAAAACTTATCAGATGCGGGGCAATGGACTGTTTCGGGCAGACGCGCCCGACTCTTATGCGTCTTCTCGATGTCTATATCCGGCACAGAAGAATGCTTGAGGAGAGCTATAATGATCTTTTCTTTCAGGAGACTTTCAGGATAGAAAAAGAAGTGGTTACGGATGTTGACTATCCGATTGAGGAGAAGTGCAGGATTGAGCTGGAGAGTTTTGGCTATATGGTATCGCGCCATCCACTCGAGTTTTTTGGAGAGTGGATTAACAAGCCGGGCGTTATCAGAGCGGCTGATATGAAAAAGCATAACGGGAAAAGGGTCAAGATGGCAGGATGGTATATGACTTCCAAGCGGATAAAGACAAGCAAGGGGGATATAATGAAATTTCTTTCACTTGAGGACATGACGGGGACTTTTGAAGCGGTTATTTTTCCGAAGGCATACGAAAAATATGCGGCGGATACCCTCTCCATGGGACCTTTTATTCTTGAGGGGAAAGTTGATATTGACGGGGGGAACAACCTGGTAGTTGAAAAGCTGGAAGTCCTTACGTCAATTGAGCTGCGAAGCACGATTCAGAAGGACAGCACAGAGCATAATTACTTTGGGGACGAGGAGAAGTTTTATGATGATGAGGTGAACCTGGTGGAGAAATTAGGGAAAGAGAAACTCCGGCTTGCTTATGTGAGTTAGTCTATCCGCCAGAAAAGTTTATAAGTTTATTAGTTGATTAGTTAATGGGGTTATTAGTTAAAAGGAGACGGGGTGATTCCCGTCTCCTTAATATAAAACAAACCGGGGCTATTTCTTAGCTGCTTCGTTTGCCTGGACAACTGCAATTGCAGTCATGTTAACAACATCTTCAATCTCAGCATTCTTTTGGAGGACGTGAACCGGTTTATCCAGACCCATAAGGATTGGTCCGATTACATCCGCGCTTCCAATTCTTGCCATTAGTTTATATGCAATGTTTCCGGCTTCCAGGTTAGGGAAGATAAGAACATTTGCCCTGCCGAGCAGAACGGAGAAAGGATATTGCTTGACAATAATTTCGGGTTCAACAGCAGTATCAGCCTGCATTTCGCCATCAATAATAAGGTTCGGATCTGCTGCTCTAACAATCTCAACAGCTTTTCTTACCTTATTGCTTTGAGGATATGGAGCGCTTCCGAAGTTACTGAAGGAGAGCATAGCAACACGCGGTTCGATATTGAATCTCCTGACAGTTTCTGCGGAAAGGAGAGCTATCTCGGCAAGTTCCTCAGCGTTCGGGTCAACGTTTACGGTTGTGTCTGCAAAGAAATAAACATGTTTCTTAACAAGGACGATGTACATACCCGATACTCTCTTAACACCGGGGGCTGTGTTTATTACATGAAGCGCCGGTTTGATAGTGTCCGGGTAGGTTGCAGTCATTCCTGAAATCAGTCCGTCTGCGTCTCCCATCCTTACCATCATGGAGCCAAAGTAATTTCTTTGTCTCATCATTTCATTAGCTACGTGTTTCATAACGCCGCGGCGCTGACGGATCTTCCAGAGTTCATCTGCATATTTTTCGAACTTAGTTGATTTCAGCGGATCGATAATCTTGAATCCTTCGCTGTTGATATGATGTTCTTTGATAACTTCTTCAATTTCCTTCTTGTTACCAAGGAGTATTGGGTGAGCAATATTCTCTTCTACAAGTATCTGTGCTGCAGCCAGTATCTTTGGGTGGTTTCCTTCAGGGAAAACAATTGTCCGAGGTTTGTTCTTTGCCTTTTCAATAGTCTTGCGTACAATCTCTTTAGACAATCCGAGGTGTTCAAGGAGTTGGTCTTTGTATTTATCCCAGTCTTCAATAGGTTTTTTTGCGACACCGCACTCCATAGCAGCTTTAGCGACTGCGGGAGCGACGTAAGTGAGGACGCGAGGGTCGAACGGTTTAGGAACGATATATTCCCTGCCGAACTGAATCTCCTGTCCTTCATAAGCACGTCTAACATTCTCAGGGACTTCCTCTCTTGCAAGGGTAGCAAGAGCATGTGAAGCGGCAAGTTTCATTTCTTCGGTTATTTGTGAAGCCCTAACGTCCAGAGCGCCTCTGAAAATAAAGGGGAAACCGAGAACGTTATTAATCTGGTTAGGATAATCACTTCTTCCGGTAGCCATGATAATATCCTTGCGGGCATCGACAGCATCTTCGTAAGTGATTTCAGGATTCGGGTTAGCCATTGCAAAGACGATAGGATCATTTGCCATTGACCTAACCATATCCTTGGAAACGCAATTGCCTGAGGAAAGGCCGACAAATATATCAATACCGACGAATGCTTCTTCAAGAGTACGGGCTTTGGTATCGTTAGCAAAGATTTCCTTGTATTTGTTCATTCCCTCCTTGCGTCCCTTATAAACAACGCCCTTTGTATCGCAGAGAACTATGTTCTCAAGTTTAACGCCCAAAGCGACGTATAGTTTAGCACAGGAAATAGCAGAAGCTCCTGCGCCGTTGAAGAGGACTTTAACTTCGCCGAGTTTTTTGCCGACTATATCCACCGCATTGATTAAAGCAGCACCGCTGATGATAGCTGTACCGTGCTGGTCATCGTGGAAAACGGGGATCTTCATTGTTCGCTTTAATTCTTCCTCGATATAGAAGCATTCCGGGGCTTTAATATCTTCGAGATTAATACCACCGAAAGTAGGTTCGAGGAGCTGGACGCATTTAATTATTTCATCGGGATCAAGTGTATTCAGCTCGATATCAAAAACATCGACATCGGCAAATCTTTTGAAGAGGACACCTTTTCCTTCCATTACGGGTTTACCGGCAGCGGCACCGATGTTACCCAGTCCGAGAACTGCGGTTCCGTTGCTTACAACCGCAACCAGATTTCCTTTTGCAGTATATTCATAAACAAGTTCCTCATTCTCTGCTATCTCAAGACACGGATCCGCTACTCCGGGTGTGTAGGCAAGAGATAAGTCCCGTGCCGTGAGACAGGGTTTGGTTGAGACAACTTCAATCTTCCCCTTTCTGCCGCGGCTATGATATTCGAGAGCTTCTTTTTTGGTTACTTTCATTAGAACTCCTGTGCTGTTAAATAATGTATATTGAATTTTTTTTCTAAAATCTATGGTTTGTAACGTATGTTTAATAAATACACAAAACGATTTACTTACTGTCCGGGAAAATGAAAATTAGCAATTATAAATTACAAAATTCAAGATACATAAATTAGCAAAAAAAGAATTACGTCCTAATATAAATAGTGAAAAATTGAAAAATTTTGCATATTTGAAGCAAAATTATTTTTAGATTTGAGAAAATCTCTTAAAAACGGGGTAAATTGGATATATTTTGATGATTTTATTTGGAATAAAATTTGCATGATTTTAGGAGATAATAAGATTAAACCAGTTTAAAATTAAGAATAAACAGAGAAATAAAAATGCAGAACGAAACATTTAATATTGAAGATATAGTTAAACTCTCGAAGATGAACTTTGAAGAAGGGGCGATAAATACAGTTGCTATAATAGGAGCCGGCGTTATGGGGCAGGGAATAGCACAGACAATTGCAAGTGCAGGAATTGAAGTGCTTATAATTGAGAAAAACGAAGAGGCGGTAAAGAGTGCTCAGGCATCACTTATAGAGAGTATTGACCGGGAAATTAAAAGGTGGTCAATGACTGCATCGGAGAAGAAGGCAATCCTTGCGAGGATAACATGGTCAATTAAATTTGAGGATGCAAAAGCCAGCGACCTTATTATCGAAGCTGTTGACGAAGACATGGAACTCAAAAAACACATATTCCGTGAGCTTGATAAGATAGCAAAACCGGAAGCGATCTTTATCTCAAATACATCCACACTAAGCCTGTCAAAAATTGCCGAGGTTACCAAGCATAAAGCGCGAATTATCGGTATGCACTTTCTTAATCCCGTTCCAAAAGTTCCGTTAGTTGAATTGGTCAAGGCAATAGAAACATCAAACGAAACGGTTGAAATAGTACGGCATTTTGCGGAGCGAATAGGTAAAACAGCCATTGAAGTTTATGAGTATCCGGGATTTGTAACTACCCGCGCTATTGTTCCCTTACTGAATGAGGCAATGTTTATTTTTCTTGAAGGAATTGCAACGGCAAAGGATATCGATACGGCAATGAAGCTGGGATATAATTTCCAGCATGGTCCTCTGGAAATGGCAGACATCATGGGGCTTGATGAAGTTCTTGCATGGATGGATTCACTCTGGAAGATACTTGGCGAACCCCGTTACCGGGCGTGCCCGATATTGCGCAAGTTAGTCCGCGAAAGAAAGCTTGGCAAGAAAACGGGAGAAGGTTTCTATCGCTACGATTCAAATGGAAAAATCATCAGTTAACAATAAAAATCAGAGAAAATAATGAAAGTACTTGTTCTAAATTCCGGAAGCTCATCGATAAAATATCAGTTTTATAATACAGAAACAAAGGAAGCATTGGCAAAGGGGTTAGTAGAGAGAATTGGAATGTCGGGTGCGGTGATCACTCATCAGCGCTATGACGGAGATAAGATCAGGCTGGTTGCGGAAATCCTTGATCACGGTATGGCAATTGAGTATGTCCTTGCGATACTGCTGAGTAAAAATCACGGAGTTATCTCGGAGAAATCGGACATAGAAGCAATCGGACACAGAGTGGTTCATGGCGGGGAAGCTTTTTCCGGTTCAGTTTTAATTACGGATGAAGTAATAAAAGTTTTGAAGGAGAATATTGATCTGGCGCCCCTGCATAATCCGCCGAACATAAAAGGAATTGAAGCAGTTACGCGCATACTTCCCGATACGCCTCAGTGCGGTGTGTTTGACACGTCTTTCCATGTTAAGATGCCTCCTCATGCATATCTGTACGGCATTCCTTTTGAACTATACAAAAAGTATAAAATCCGCCGTTACGGTTTTCACGGAACCTCGCACAGGTTTGTGTCCGCGCAGGCTGCAGATATTTTGGGAAAGCAGATAACAGAGGTGAAAATAGTTACAGCCCATCTCGGGAACGGGTGCAGCATGGCAGCGGTTGACCGGGGACGCTCAATTGATACAACGATGGGATTCACACCGCTCGAAGGCCTGATAATGGGAACCAGAAGCGGTGACCTTGATCCGCAGGTGATTTTATATATCATGGGGAAGGAAGGACTTTCACTTTCCGAAGCAGCAACACTTCTTAACAAGCACAGCGGATTAATAGGGATCAGCGGTGAAAGCAGTGACATGCGCGAGATAATGATTGCCGTTGCTGAGGGGAATAAGCGGGCAAAGTATGCTTATGACACTTTCTGCTACAAGATAAAAAAATATGTAGGCGCCTATGCTGCAGCAATGGGAGGTATTGATGCACTTGTGTTTACAGGCGGAATAGGCGAGAACGCAACAGAAGTAAGAACCGATGTTTGCAAAGGTCTCGAATTCCTTGGCATCGAGCTGGATGATACAAAAAATAAGGAAATGCAGATTACAATCTCAAAAGACGATACAAAAGTCAAGGTAATGCGAATCCCGACCAATGAAGAGTTGGTTATTGCCCTTGATACAGCAGATATAGTTGCGAATGCTGAATTAACAACGTCCCTCTTTATACCCCCTTCATTCACTTAGTGAAGGGGAGGGTTCTGCAATCAGTTCCCGTCTTCCCAAAGATTTTTTTTAATTCCTTTCTTATGCTAATTTTACATGTGTGATTTAGGAATTAAATTTATGAACAGCAAAACAGTTTTTTATATAAGATTATTTGCAATCGTGCTGAACATTGTGGTATTTCTTTTCTGGGGAGCATTTTTTGTTGAGCATTTATCATACTTTACCGGGAGCGGAGACAAGCCTCCATTATTTGTTTATTTCATGCAGTTATATCATTTCCTCTTTCTTGCGGGGCTTCTTCTGGCAATGAAATGGAATTATCCCGGAGGACTTCTTACTCTAATCAGTTCATTTTTTTTCTTCAACCAGGCGGCGGGTCAGAATTTCCCACTCTTCTTTCTCCTATCGAATATTGGTACACTGATCTGGTTTGGAATCGCTTATTACAATTATAAATTATCCATAAAACAAAAAGAGACGAATATAAACGCCACGGAGCAGTTATGAATTTAGGACTTGAAAAAAAAGTAGTTTTGGTAACAGCAGCAAGCAAGGGTATTGGCAAAGCGATTGCACAGGAATTTGTTGCGGAGGGGTGTGATGTAATAATCACATCGCGCAGCGTGGAAAATCTGCATACAACGGCAAAGGAAATAGAAGCCGCATACGGTAAAAAAGTTGATCTTGTCCGCTGCGACCTGAACATTAAGGAAGATATTCACTCTGTTTTTATGTTTATCATGGAAAAGTACGGAAGGCTTGATGTGCTTGTGAACAACTGCGGAGGGCCGCCGGCGGGATTCTTTGATGATCTGCCGGATGAGAACTGGGAATTTGCATATAAGCAGGTTCTGATGAGTGCAGTCCGCTTTACAAAACTTGCACTTCCGGTGATGAAAACAAATAAGTGGGGAAGGATCATAAATATAACTTCAATTTCGGCAATTCAGCCTGTGGATAATCTGATTCTTTCGAACACATTCAGATCGGGATTGACAGCTTTCAGCAAAACTCTGAGTGAGCAGGTAGCTCAGGAGGGGATAACGATTAATAACGTAGCTCCGGGTTATACGCTGACAGACAGGATGTCGGAATTAGTGAAGAAGCGCTCTGAGCAGAATTCAATTTCAGAGGAGGAAGTATTAACGGGGATGGTTAAGAACATTCCGATGATGCGGATGGCATCTCCGGCAGAGATAGCAGCGTCGGTAGCTTTTCTTGCATCAGAGAGGGCTGCATATATAACGGGTGTAACACTTCATGTGGACGGTGGTTATATTAAGGGATTGTTTTAGTTTTGTAAACCCCCCATATCCCCCCTTAAAAAAGGGGGGGAAAAAGATTGGAAGAGCATCTTCCGTTTGCTAAAGCAAACGGTAATAAACAGCAAAAGTTAATAAAAAAACTTTATTGCCGTCAGCTTTAGCTGACGGAACAAGGTGATAAATAAATGTGGCTAAAGCCGGAATATTTTATCTATTGTACCCGTTTGCTAAAGAGCGTGTTGCACAACTCAGGGAGAAATAGAGGGGGATTATTTTTTTTGGCATAAGAATAGCTAATAAAACAGTAATCAAAAGTCAAAGAATAAAAGAAGAAGAAATAGATGTTAGGACAA
>Ga0247841_10001985_pt1 | contig 42739 bp, 42 predicted proteins | sample LaCruzMarch2015__2_FD_192410 | JGI IMG/M metagenome (GOLD analysis project Ga0247841, IMG submission 192410) | Freshwater microbial communities from meromictic Lake La Cruz, Castile-La Mancha, Spain - LaCruzMarch2015_18m | ecosystem: Environmental > Aquatic > Freshwater > Lake | place: Spain...
TAAACTCGTTAGGATCGACGATTTTTATTTAAGCCATGTTCTATCATGGCCGGTTTTAAGAACAACTGTCTCTAACGTATCGAAAAATTCTTCTCATTTTTGTGTTGACATATTACCGCAACGCTTTTTACATGTTTTAGCGGATAGCGTTTAGCGGATAGTTTTTTCCTATACGCTATACGCTAAACGCTATAATTTTATCAACGTTGCATCCAGTATATTTTTCGCTCTTCTTATTTCATTTAGCACGTCTTCAGGCACAAGACTATCCACATTTAAGACTGATAATGTTTTCCCGCCCGGCTTTTCCCTGCCAAATGTCATTGTCGCAATGTTAATATTCCTATTTCCCAGGATTGTGCCCATCATACCTATAATACCTGGGACATCATTATTATGCGCAACTATCATATATCCTTCAGGAATAGCATCCACATGAAATTCATCTATCTTAACAATCCTGGCGTCTTTCTTGGTAAAAAGAGTACCGGAAACAGACCTGACTCCTATGTCTGTCTTTATCTCCACGCTTATGAGGCTGGAATATTCCTCAAGCATGGTTCCTTTCATCTCCTCCACCTTTATACCTCGTTCCTTTGCCACGATTAAGGAGTTTACATAATTTACAGTTTCCTGCAGCACTGGCGCAAGAACACCTTTAACAACACTAACTGTAATCAGAGACAGGTTATATTTAACAACATCTCCAGAATACTTTATCTGGATTTCCTGTGTCCTGCCTTTTGAAAGCTGGGATGCCAGGGCCCCTATTCTTTCTCCGAGATTTATGTAAGGCTGCAATATTTTGTAAAGTTCGAAATCAACACAGGGCACATTGACTGCATTTCTTATCCCGCACCCTAGTAACGCATCCCTTACGCTATCCGCGATTTCAACAGCCACATTTATCTGAGCCTCTTCAGTCGAAGCCCCGAGATGCGGGGTCAATACAACCTTATCGCATTTGAACAAAGGGTTATCTTTTACCGGAGGCTCTTTTTCATAAACATCAAAAGCAGCTCCTGCTATCTTTCCGCTGGCAATACCTTCAAGAACAGCTGCTTCGTCTACTATTCCGCCTCTTGCGCAATTTATAATCCTTACTCCATGCTTCATCTTTTCTATGGCTTTTTTATCAACAATATGTTTTGTTTCTTCTGTCAAAGGCGAATGAACAGTGATGTAATCGGCTTTTTCAAATATAACCTTTAATTCGCCTGATTCTATGCCAAGCTCTTTAGCTTTATCCAGAGATAAAAATGGGTCATACGCTATAACCTTCATGCCGAAACTAATGGCCCGCTTTGCCACCTCCGTGCCTATCCTTCCTAGCCCTATAACACCGAGGGTTTTCCCGTATACCTCTGTGCCCATAAATTTCTTTCTTTCCCATTCGCCCTTTTTAACAGATACATCTGCCTGAGGTATATTTCTTGAAAGAGAAAGCATAAGAGATACTGCATGTTCTGCTGTGGACATGGTATTTCCGCCAGGGGTATTCATAACTATAATGCCACGCTTGGAAGCCGCTTGAAGGTCAATATTATCAAGTCCTACGCCGGCCCTGCCTATCACCTTTAGATTATCAGCAGCTTCTATAATATCTTTTGTAACCTTAGTCTCACTTCTGACCAAAAGGCCGTCATAGTCTTTTATTATTTTCTTCAATTCTTCAGGAGGCAGTTTATGCTTCACATCTACCTGAAACTCTTTTACCTTTTTAAGTATGTCCACACCTTCCTGCGCCAACGGATCACTCACTAATATTTTGAACATATCAAAATCTCCTTTTAGCTTACATACGGTCACCATGTCACAAAGACACCGCGTCACAAAGACACCAAAAACTTTAACTCCATGTATTTACTTGTGACCTGGTGACTTTGTGACTTGATGACCACATATGGTCTTTCTCTTATTTCAATGTTTCTTCAAGCGCTCTCACGCCTGAACCTAACTGGAATTTATACCCCATTTCGCTTAGAACTGTCTCAATAGTAGCAATGCATACCACAAGGTCAGATGCAGTAATATATCCCATTGTAGCTATCCTGAAAATCTTGCCTTTCATCTCGTCCTGGCCTCCTGCTATACCAACGCCATATTTATCCCTCATCGTCTTAACAAGTTTTTCTCCGTCTATCGCCTGAGGGACTTTTACAGAAGTTACGCCGTCTGAATAAGCGTCAGGCGCGAATAGTTCCAATCCCATTGCCTTAACAGCGTTACGAACCGCAAAAGCCATCTTTTTATGCCCAGCAAATACAGTCTCCAACCCTTCTTCTTTTATTATTTTTAACGCTTCTCTGAGCGCAATCACTAGATTCACAGCTGGCGTAAAAGGCGTATCAGTCTTAGTAAGTGCCTTTCTATACGCCTTGAAATCAAAATAATATTTCGGCAATGTTGATTTTTCAATGATCTGCCACGCCTTAGGGCTCACACTTACAAATGCCAGGCCCGGAGGTATCATGAGTCCCTTCTGAGAACCAGATATTACAACATCAACTCCCCATTCATCTGTTTTTATAGGAATTGCTGCTAGTCCGCTTATCGCATCCACCACGAGCGCTGCTTCATAATTTTTCACTATCTTTCCTATCGCTTCTATATCTGTGGAAACACCTGTGGACGTCTCACACAGAGTCGTATAGACTGCTTTTATTCGTCGTGCGTCGCGCGTTGTGCGTCGCGCGTCTTCCTCTAATAACTTTCTTATGCTTTCAGGGTCGACTGCCTTTCCCCACTCCACATCCAAAGCTGTGAATTCAATTCCATACGCCTTGCAGATATCTCCAAATCTCTCTCCGAATTTTCCGCCGCGCACCACTAAGGCTTTATCTCCAGGAGAAAGCAGATTTATAACAGATCCTTCCATCGCTCCTGTGCCGCTGGCTGCAAACATAAGAACTTCATTTTTAGTCTGATACACATACTTTAAATCCTCTTCAACTTCCTGGATAATCTTTTGAAACTCAGGCGTCCTGTGATGAATAATCGGCCTTGCCATTGTCTCTAAAACTCTTGGTGGTATTGGCGTTGGGCCTGGGGTTAATAAATAGTTCTTAATCATGTTTTTCTCCCTTTGGTCTGCAAATTTTAAACTCGAAATCCGAATATCGAAATCCGAAACAATGTTCAAATTTTTAAAATTCGAATTCTCTAAACATTCGGGTTTTGGTCATTTAAAAATTCGAATATTCGAATTTGTCTCGAATTTCGTATTTCGTATTTCGGATTTAGGGTGTCTATTTCTTGCTTTCTGCAAATATCTCGTCTACAATCCCATATTCCAACGCTTCCTGGCTGGACATAAAATAATCCCTATCCGTATCCTTCTGTATTTTATCAAGCGGCTTCCCTGTATGTTTCGCCAGGATCTCATTAAGCCTGTCCTTCATCTTTAATATCTCTTTTGCCTGTATGCTGATATCTGATGCCTGGCCCTGAACTCCTCCCCATGGCTGATGTATCATAACCCTTGCATTTGGAAGAGCGTATCTTTTCCCTTTTGCGCCTGCTGTAAGTAAAACTGCGCCCATGCTGGCAGCCTGGCCTACGCAGTAAGTGCACACTTTAGGTTTTACAAACTGCATTGTATCGTAAATAGCCATACCTGCTGTAACTGACCCTCCAGGGCTATTTATATAAATATTTATATCCCTTTCTCGGTCTTCCATCTGAAGAAAAAGCATCTGGGCTATAACCACATTAGCAACTATATCATCTATTGCTGAACCAATAAAAATAATCCTGTCTTTTAGAAGCCTTGAATAAATATCATACGCCCTTTCGCCCCTGTCAGATTGCTCTATTACCATTGGTATTAACATATGAAACCTCCATTTTAATAACCAATAATCAAAATCACAAACATCAGATAAATTCCAATAACCAATTACCAATAATCAAAAAAAACCTTGTTTGGAATTTGGTTATTGGTTAATTGGTTATTATTTGGTTATTGTAATTTGATGTTTGGTTATTGCGCAAGCTCTATTTTAGCCTCTTTGATCAAAAACTCCATCACCTTCTTGTTCCTCATATTTACCGCCAGCTCGTCCATGCCGTGGCCTTTTTCCAAATAACTCTTGATCTCGTCTTTTGTCTTATTATACTGAGCCGCTAACCCGTCTATGTATACGTCTATATCTTCCTGCTTTAAATGAATCTTCTCGGATTGCGCAATTTTATCCAGTATAAAAAACGCCTTTACCTGGCGAACAGCCTGCTTGAAAGCATTCTCCTCTAATTCTTTTTTACCAAGAAAATTCGAAGAATTTTCTTGATCCTGAAGCGCCGCAGGCGCTGAAGGATCTTTGGGGTTCTCTTTTTTCTGTAACGCTTCCATATACTGAATGCGCATTTCAGCATCTTTTATCAATCTTTCTTTTTCCGAATTCACAAGCGTATCAGGTATTTCGAAATCCGCACTGTCTAGAAGTTGATTTATAATCTGGGCCTCCAGGCCGCTAACGCTTTCCTGTACCATTTTTGCCTTGAGATTCTGCCTTATAGCCTCTTTCATTTTCTCCAAATTCTCAAATCCAAGATCTTTTGCAAACTCGTCATCAAGCTTAGGCAGAATTTTTTCTTTTTCCTGGCTTCCTTCTTTGGGCACATTCTGAGAATGTATTTCTCTCAGATATTCCATGTTTTTCGCCAGATCCTCTTCCTTGATTTCCGCGCTCTTTCTTTTCAATTTTAACCCTTTGTAATTTTTTAGATTAATCTCAGGCCTTGTTTCAATGCTTGCCTTATACGAAAAACCCTCTTTAACATCAAGTTTTACATCAGTTACGTCAGGATATCCTATAGGATCCAGTTTATGCTCTTCTAAAATCTTTTCATAGGTTTCAGGTATGAGCTTTTTTAAAACCTCTTCTCTGGCAGTTTTAGAATAATGAAGCTCTAAAAGATCTCTCGGCGCTTTGCCCTGTCTGAAGCCTGGCACGCTTGCGTATTTTCCAAGGCCACTGTAAACTTTATCAAAAGCCTCCTTCACTTCCTCCGCAGGAAGGCTTACTTCAAGGCAATGCTTGCAGTTTTTTAATTTTTTGATAGATGACTTCATATTTTTGGCCTGTAGGGAACAGGCATGCCCGTTCCCTACATCTTGAATTTCTCGCCCAGGTATATCTCTCTCGCCTTAGGATTATTGATCAGCACTTCTTTTGTGCCCTCAATAAGTATCTTTCCCTCTGCCATTATATACGAATGATTTGTTATTTCAAGCGTTTCTCTAACATTGTGATCTGTCAAAAGTATTCCAAGGCCTTTATTCTTTAACTCACCTATAATATCCTGCGCGTCAGCCACTGCAATAGGATCTATGCCGCTAAAAGGCTCGTCCAGGAGAATAAAAAGCGGATTTGTAACAAGCGCCCTTGTTATCTCTAATCTTCTTCTTTCTCCGCCTGAAAGCATATATGCCTTTTTCTTAGCCAGATGGCTTATCTTTAACTCTTCTAAAAGCTCTTTAAGCCTGCTTATGCGCACCTCGCGGGGGAGATGCAGTGTTTCCAGCACAGCCATTATATTTTCTTCAACACTAAGTTTTCTGAATATTGAAGGCTCCTGCGAAAGATACCCTATGCCGTTCCTGGCCCTCTGGTACATCGCAAGTTTTGTAATATCATTTCCGTCAAAAATTATATTTCCCTCGTCCGGCCTGAGTATCCCCACTACCATGTAAAACGTAGTTGTCTTTCCTGCTCCGTTCGGCCCCAGGAGCCCCACAACCTCTCCCCGTTTTACTTTCATACAGACACCATCCACAACCTTTTTCCCATCGTAGGATTTCATGAGATTATTTATTTCCAGTAAATGTCCGTTATTGTTCATTTTTGATCTTCAATGAAATAACCAATAACCAAGATACAATCACCAAACAAATCCCAATATCCAATAACCAATAATCAAACTGAATTTTCTGCCATCTTGTTTGGTTATTGAAATTTGATTATTGGTTATTGTTTGGTTATTGTTTCTTGTATCTTGGTTATTCCGCATTATTATTGTTCTGTATAACTAATTTTGGCCTGTTAGGCAGTATTACCCTTCCTTGATCCACCAGGTAAATTGCCTTTTCGCTATAAGTTACATTCTCTCCGTTTATAATCCTCACATTGCCCCTGGCAACCACGCACTTAACACGCCTTGTTTGGGGGCTAAAATAGACGTCTATGCGATCCGACAGGATACTGCCCTTTAAATCCTCTACTTTTACATTGCCATGAAAAAATGCCCTGTTCTGTTTATAATTCAGCTCCAATGGCCCATCGCATGTTATAGTAGTTTGGCTTTTGCCGTTTTCAAGGCTCAGAATTCCTGATTCTCCGGATACAAGATCTGCGCTTATATCTTTTTTTAATTCAGCAGTTTTACCCTCCATGTCGCAAACAGCGCCCGTACCCGTAATGCTCATATCAGGCCTTTTTATATTTACGCTTGTCTCAGTAGACACATTTTTTGTTTCAGCATCCCAGACCAGGTGGTCTGTTGTCAACTTTGTGCCATCAGTAGAAACCATAACCACATTGTCATTTAAGTGGACGACATTTTCGCCTTTATCAAAAATACCTTCCTTGGCTTTTAATTTAAGCATCGTGCCTTCGCCGAAAGACAATGCAGATAAATACTCTATATTTACTTTATTATCCAGGACTTCCGCAGAGAGTCCGTTCATTTTCCACTTCTGGCCCCCGCCTTCCTGATACTGGACAAAAGAAAAATCCTTCACTTCTTGTTGAGCATTTTTTTCGCCTTCTCCAAAACAAGTTTGAACAAAGCAAAAACTCAAAAAAATCACCACATATAAACTTTTTTGCCCCATACTCCATCCTAACTTTACAATTCGCGCCAAGCGCTATTTGTGAAGTTACGCATTGCGCTAGTTAAGCGATTCTTTGGTTTTCCAGCGATCGTGAAACCATACCCATTGTTCTGGATACCTTCTTATACAATTTTCTATTACTTTCGTATATCTACGGGTATTTTCCAGGATATCTTTTCTCCTGTCGCCTGTCCTTGCCATTTCTATCGGATTTCCAATCACAACCTCGTGGCCAAATGTCTTACGCACTATAAAACACGGGACAACATAAGCGCCTGTTAAAAGATTTAAAACAGCTGCTCCGCTCGGCGTCCACGCGCTTTTCCCGAAAAAATCCACAAATACGCCTGAAACGCTGTCCATATCCTGGTCAGGCATAATTCCCACAAATTTTCTATTACTTAAAAGATCCACTATTTCTTTCGCAGACGCATCCCTGTATAGTATATTCACACCGCTTCGTTTTCTTATCCTGATTAAAAAAGCCTCCAGCCCCCCCATCCTGACACGCCTGGCAATTACATTCATGGGCAAGCCGCTTATTGAAAGGTAATGCGCCAAAAATTCCCAGTTTCCGAAATGTGCAGAAAGAATTATCACAGCTTTACCGTCTTGTAAAAACCCTTTCAGCATATCAATATTTTTACAATATATATATCTTTTAAAGCTTTCCCTGCTAAACTTGGGTATAGATAACACCTCTATAAAACTTTTTCCCAGATTTTCAAAGACCTTTTTGACTATTTCTCTTTTTTCTATGCTAGACTTGGAGCCCTCGAAAGCAATGTCGAGATTTCCAAGCGCTTTTCTTCTTTCTTTTCCAAGAATATAATAGCTCAAGCGGCCTAAAACCCAGCCAATCATAAGCCCTATTCTGGCAGGAATAATCAAAACAATGAGACTCACAAGCCTGAAAAGCATTATAATAATTACTCTTCTCGGCTTATTCTTAACCATAGACAAAGTATGTTAGCATATATATTATATAAAAGTCAATAATAATGCGGGATTATGTCGGGATTAGTACAGGTTTAATTCCAGGGTGTGGCGCTGGCCGTTCTCATCCAAAACAACGTTCTTCTCATTAATCTCAATAACAGTCATACCGTTTACCTTGTCACCCAGCTTAACAACATCATTATTTATGATAGCATACGGGTTTTCTTTATCAGCCGCTATCCCGTTAAGGGCCAGGTCTTCCATGCCTTGCCCTTGAACATTAAACGCATCCAATAAAAACGGATCCCTGCCCCATTTTATATTATTTTCGGATCCGGCTTCGTAAGCCACCATGATAGCGCCTTCCGAAATCGAATAAGGTTCTGTTTTTGAAATAATTTTATTATTCTTTGATCTAGGCATGTGATTTGCAATTAAAAATATTAAAATAATCATGCCACTGCCCGTTATTAATAATTCCATCTTTTTTTTATTATCAACCATCATAAAATTCCTTATTCTCCCAGCACACAAGCGTTTAGCTCTATATCCGCCCTTATCTTTGGCAAGATATTTACATCTTTCCTCATTTCTATCTTCCTTACTGAGATCATAGGATTCCTATCAAATTCTATTTTATTCAAGAAATCTCCCAGAGCATGATACCTTGCCTCAACACTCAAATTCATAGGCATACTTTTACACAGATAATCAGAAACCTTAAGCTGAGAACCTTTCATATCCGTATAGTTCGTCAAATCTCCGGGTTTTATAGAGACTACGCTGACCTGTAAACCCCTAGCCTCTTCATTAAGCTGCTTGATTATATTCGACGCTTCTCTTTCAAAAGGAAATGTTTTTTCAAGGCCTGCTACATAATCACGCATCTTTATAAGATTATCCTTGAGTTTCTCCTCGCCGCCTATAAAACTATAAAGTTCCGCTATGCCAGCTTTTATGCTTCTATATTCTAACCCAAGTTTCTTAGCCTCATTGACCTTAGGCAAATAGATAAACTGCAAAAATAAACCTACTATTCCAGCAAAGATAACTAACGTTGTAATTTTATTTTTATCCATATTTAATGAGCGCGTGACTTATGGAGCGAGTGAAAACGAGCAAACATAAGTCACGCGCGAATTCAACCCCACACCCAGCTCTGCAGCTTATAAAAACCAGAGCTGGGTGTGGGGTAAGTTCGGATTTATGACTTACGTCGTCCTGCGGACTTCATAAGTCATGTCCTCACTTACTTCTTTTTCATATTGCACGTTATTTCAAAATTCACAGCATCTCCTCCAGCCCCCTTGTTCTCTTCGCTGAAAGAAAGTTTCACATTCTGAAACAAAGGATTTGATTCCAGCTTGGACATAAAACTTGTCAATGAATCCTGTTTCAACACAACCCCGCCTATTCTTATATTAGGCTCTTTATTATCTATGCTAAACCTATCCAACGCTATATCAGAAAGAATCAGTTTGCTTATCTCTTTCATTATCTTCCCTGAACGCACACCGTCCAAGGAAATCGTATTTATAACAGAGTTATAAAACATCATTTTATCCTTTAATAATTTTATTTCCCGGAGATTATCCCAGTGTTGTTTCTGTATCCCTATGCCTCTTTTCAGGTTTACAGCCTTTATGCACAATAAGGCATATGAGAATAGCAATATAACCCCCAGAACAAAAGTAACCATGGTCACAGAAAATCTTTTCAGCGCCTTTTGATCTTCTGCCCTGAATTTTTCAGGAAGCATATTCAGGTTAAAATCCCTGCTAAGCGCAAGCCCTATAGCGCCTGCTTCTTCAGGCAATATTGCCAGCACCTCTATCCCTGCTTCCTTAGTAATATATTCCTTTAGGCCCTTAAGCCTGGAGCCGTTTCCTGCTAGTATTATTTTTTTAATACTTTTTTCGTGAAATCGCTGCTCATAATATTCCAGGGAACCTTTTATCTGGCTTATAAGTTTCTCAAGGACAGGCCTTATAAGAGCCCATATTCTCATATCGGAAGAAATCCCATGCTCTCTTTTTATATTTTCCGCGTCTAGTTTAGATAACTCCATCCTGCCTTTATCCGTAACAACCACGCCTGTCATAGCGTCTGTAAAACCATCCCCGCCTATTAGTATTTTTCTTGTAAAACAAACCCTGTCTTTTTCAACTATTGATATAAGCGTTTTTGCGCTGCCGATATCTACTATCGCAACTTTTTCATCATGAGGCATAACTTTTAAATCATTTATATATCTGGCAAGAGCAAAATCCAGAGGCATCACATTCTGGACATTCAAGCCCATTTCTTTTAACTCTTTTACCTTTGGTTCAATATCAGATTCCTGGTACGCAAAAGTAATCAACTCTATCTTTTTTGCGCCGTCTTCAGTTTCTCTTTCCCCTAATATATTAAATTTTACATTGGCCTTATCAATATCAAATCCTACCTGTTCTTTTAATTCCCACTTAAGAGCGCTTTCTATCTCTTCATGAGGTATTACAGGTATACTCACTCTTTTTATAACAATGCCTTCCAGATTGAAATTCACGCAAAGCTCTTCATCGTCTTTAACGCGCATTTTAGCCGGAAGATTCTCAAATTCTTCTATCTTTCCGATCAGCGCATCCTGTACTAAAAATTCATCGCCTGTCTTTTTTATCCTTACAGCCCTGAAATACCTGGATCCCATGTCCAAACCTATAAAATTAGTAGGCCTCTGGCCTATACCCAAGCCTCCTAAAAGTAACTTATATTCTTTTTTCAACTGCTCTAATATAACATTCATATTTAATGAGCGCGTAACTTATGGAGCGAGTGAAAACGAGCGAACATAAGTCACTGCGCGAATTAAACCCCACACCCAGCAATAATTAATTAGACCTCCCCCACCGCGTAGGTGGGGTGGTATATACCACCCCACCTACGCGGTGGGGGAGGTAACTCTTATTGAATTTTCTAAAAAAGAAATTTCCTATACTATTAAATTATACCATATTTATAATGATTCCTGCCATAAAGAAATTACAAGAGGTGTTCTTCTGTCTACATGGCAGCTTATAACACGCTGAACAGTATTTCCATCCCAGGCTGTAACCTTGCCTGTACCGACTATATCTATAGCATTTCTTGAATTATTATCATAAGTAATACTGAATGTGCCTGCGCCAAACACCTGATTAGTTTTTACATTTGGCGCGCTGTTCCAGTTATTATCATTCTGCAACTGCTCTAAATACCATTCCATGCCAGCCTGCGCAATATAAAATGCCTGCTCAGCCTGCATATCTGTGATACCAGCTATATTCCCTGACGACATAAAAGACGCTGCTAGTAATGCAAGTGCTGCCACTATCAGCATCACAATAGTAACTGCTATAAGAGATATGCCTTTATTATTAGAAATTCTCTGTAGAACTATCTGACCGTAAGTAAACATTTTGTCCATTCTTTGTAAGCGTAAAACTTATCCTTACCCTTCTTATATTTGTAGCAGAAGGACTGACTGTAGGAACAGGTATAACAGTGCCGCTTGAATTATAATAAGTAAACACAAGGCTTGAAACATTTTCTGCAAGTAAATTGAGAGTCCCATTTTCAGTCCTGTTTAAATTTGTGCTGCTTAAACTATAGGTTATATCCGCGTTCCCCGTATCAATAAACCTAAATTGGCTTGAAGATGCTGTGGTTACGCTAGTAGTATTTCTTACTTCCCTTATTTCCCTTGTCATTCTGTCTAGCGCAAGTCTCCCATCCCATAATATATCGTTTCTGTTAAACTTAAACGTCCATGCTTTCACAACCCCCAGCAGTATAGATCCTATTATAACTGAAACAATTCCTACTATTGTTATTACTATGACTACTTCTACTAAAGTAAAACCTTTATTTTTTTTCATTTTAATTATTAGTGACGATAGTTTTTAAACTAATATCTCCTACTATCGGATTTGTCACGCGCACTTCTACCTGTTTATACTGGTTCATGTTTGTAGTATGAACAATAGCAGTAGGCACACGATCCACTCTTACCTGCCATGAATAATTACTAAAATTTCCTCCGAAACTTACAGGAGCATCTCTATATTGATTAAGTATGCTCGCCCAGGCCAGCTTCGTCACGCGCTCCATCTCCCCTTTTGCCAGGCTAACAGCAACAGTTATAGTTTCATCCTGCACCGCGTTTTTAAATACGCCTGTAAAAGTAGCGAATAGGCCAAGGGCTATAACTCCTAGTACCACTATCCCAATAATTGTCTCTATTAAAGTAAAACCCTTCATTGTACGCTCACCTTGCCTGTTTTTGCTTCAATCCTCACTGTCCTGGAATACGTCGCCTGAGCCTGGAGAGTTATAACGCCTTGGCTCAATAAAATACTCCCATTCCCATCATATGGAGCGCCTACTGAATCAAACTCTACTTTATTGCTAAAATTTGTGCTGGCTATATCTATACCTTTAAATTCATTAAGAGTAACAAATGAAACATTAAAATTATTTCTTGTCTGCGGATCTCTGGCCGCTGTGCCTACATTTACTCTATAAACAAAATAAGCTTCATTCACAGAATCAAATGATAAGCCGAATCTCACCTGCTGCGCCAGAGACATTTGCTGGGCATATCTTAAATCAGAAGCTATTTTCTGGCAAGCTGCTTCTAATTTTACGCGAGGTTGGGCAGCAGTCTTTGGCATGCTAGCTAGCGCAACTATACCCAAAATTACAATTATCACCACTAGCTCTATTAATGTAAAGCCTTTATCTTTTTTCATTTTATTAATTCCCATTATATGCAGGCATCACTATTATAACCTTTTTATCCATAATCCCAATAAAATCCCTATTGTAGCCAATGTTATGATAGAGCCTATTTTAAACGAAAATGGGTCATATGTAAACTTTACAATATGTTTTCCCGGCTTTAAATATACTGAGCGCAAAATATAATCCGCCCTGTAAATCTTACTCAGTTTCCCATCCACATGCGCCTTCCATCCAGGATACCACGTATCGCTCAATACTAAAAATCCCGGAGTATCTGTCTCGGCCTCTATTTCAACATAACTCGGCTCATATTTTAAAATACTGATATATTTTGGAGCTTGGGGCCATGAACCTTGAGCCACATTGCCAATATCTTCTTCTAAAATAACTTCCTTCTCTGGTTCAAAGTCTTTACTCTTCAATTTCTTTAATATTTCCCTCTCATCCTTAATAACAATTGCTTTTCCAGCCAAAAACGCCCTTGGCAAAAATTTTTCATTTTCATAGATATTTACTTTTTTATTCTTCTCCAACATCCTATATCCTATTGCCTTAAAATCTTTTGGTGAGATTACATATTTTACATTTAATAGATTTAGAAGACTTGTCTCCCCCGGCGCTTTACTCCTTACAATAATATTCATAACCTCTTCCTGTCTCCTATTGTAAAGCGATCCGTAGCCATACGCGTCATAGATACTAAAACTCACGCCTCTATTCGAAATTACTCTTTCTATAAGTCCTAGATTGCCTTCAAAATAACCCTTTTCCGGCACAAACATGTTCTGCCTCAATGTGCTAGGGGAATCAAATATCCTGAAAAGAGCCTTATCCTTCTGCAAGAATTTTATCGTAGAGCCAGGCTTTAAGAATTCTTTTACGCCCATATTCTGATACACATTTTTATTTGCGGTAAATATATCAACCAGGGCTAATAGTAAAATAAAAAACAAAACCGCGCTCATACTTACACGCTTTTTTATTCCGAAAAACATGATCACTGATAAAAACATAAATAATCCTATCCCTCTTTTTATGTTGTGGAGTCCTGCGATGACAAGCTGGTCTATCCTGTCAATCCTGCTGCTAAAATCGCTGCTGATATTTAATATCATTTTCTTTAAAAAACCGCATATTCCATAAAAATTCAAATTAAATATAAGGTAAAAAAACGATAGCGCAAATCCAAAGGCCAATACCCATTTTAAAAATTTCTTAAACCTAGGATCTGCTTTCGCATGACGAGCGTAGTAATCCATTCCCATGCCTGCTAGAACTGCCAAAGAGAATGCCGCCATGAAAAAGAATTTTATAGGGTATCTGGAAAACTTAAAACCCGGGAGAAAATTATATAAAAAATAATATAAAGGCGTATACCTCCCGAATGAAAGCGCAAGTCCTGAAGCCATGATATAAAAAATTGCCCTCCTCCTTTTTGTAGAATCGAATTTCAGAGATATAAACGCAAATATAATCGTAGCTATGCCCATGTAATAAACTAAAAGCCAGCTTTGCCTTGTCCAGTAATCTTTATATATATAATCTGATTCGCTCAAGTAAGGAAAAAATAATTCAGAGAGAGCGTATACAGGCAAAGACCACATAGACGCTTCGTTAAAATCCATAAGATTTCTTGAAGTATGCCTTAAAAATTCCAGAAAAGGGATAATCTGAAAACTTGCAAGCCCTATAAAAACCGCTATGGCAAGTATCATTGGTTTGATGCGCAGCCCTGACATTAAAATCAGTATAAAAAAAGTAGCATATAAAACTACAGGCTCCCCTCCGAGAAACTCTAGCGTCATAAACAAGCCTGTAATTATAGAATTTTTAACCCAATCTTTTTTCACTGCCCTTTCATAAAATAAAATCACAAGCGGAAGCCATACTACTGAGGCAAGCGGACCCAGCAGGTTTATTACAGAAATGATATATCCTGAGAACATAAAAACTACTGCGGATAAAAACGAGGCATGCGAGGAATAACCCCAATTTCTCATTAAAATATAAGTGAATAAGCCAGCCAGGATTATATGTATTATTATGAAATAATTAAATGCCTGAGGATAAGAAAATAATAAATAAACCATGCTAAGAGGATAAAATACGCAGGTCTGAAGCTCAGCCAGATGCGGGCTTCCGCACTGTATATATGGGTCCCACAGTGGAATTTTACCTGATAGGAATTGAGTAACGCTGAACTCTCTTAGAGGATAGAAAAACCTGGAGAGGTCTCTATGAATAAATATCTTGTTCTGGAACAATACATCTGAAAAAAAGACAAGCGCAAGCCCAGCTAAAATATAAATGGGGATGGTTTTCCTAAACCATCCCCATTTATTTATATTAATCTGTCTCAAATCTTTTTTACCAGGCAGAAGTATCCTGCGTGCCGTCTGAATAAGCGCCTGCTCTGCCAGAAGCTGATATATACCACCATCCGCTAGCAGATGTTGCCGTGCCTGCTGGAACAACTGTTACAGCTGCAACGCCGGTAGCATTATTCAATGGATTTTTTGGTATTAAACTATCTGCGAAAAGATCAGTAGTAATAGCTGACGGAAATACAGCTGTGCCAGAAGTAGCGCTTTTTGCGTAATCTATAGCTACGGCTGAACGTATTGCTCCTAATCCGCCCTTTCCAGCGGAAATCTTTGCCTGCATAGTCAAATCTACAAATTTTGGAATTGCTACTGCAGCAAGAATCCCGAGTATTACAATAACCATTACAAGTTCTATTAACGTAAAACCGCTTTTACTGCCAAACTTTACCATGACGCCTCCCTTTCGTTTTAGTATTCTTATATTGCAAATAAATTATAATGATTTTGATAACTTTGTCAAGCAAAATTGCCATGCGAAGCGCAATTTTGCTTGATCCTGAGGCCAACAGCCTAAGGATCTTATTTGATATAATTTCCTATGCTATCAAAAGTACAATATCAATACATTACCCGAATATGGTTAAAAGATTCCACATAGGCATAAATATTGCAAGCGCCATAGTTAAAACCATCATACCCAGGCTAAATATAAGAACAGGCTCTATGAGAACTGTCAGATTTTTCACAGCGTAATCAACCTGGGAATCATAATAATCAGACACTTTTAAAAGCAATTCATTTAACTTGCCTGTTTCCTCGCCTATCTTAACCATCTGAACTACAATCCCTGGAAAAAATCCGCTTAGCTTCATTGGCTCTGCTATGCCCTTACCCTCGCTTATACCGTGGATAATACTGTCAACTGAATCAGCTATAACCACATTCCCCAGAGAATCCCTGATAATTTCAAGCGTATTTATAATAGGTATGCCGCTTGCTGTTAATAACGCAGCCATCCTGCTGAACCTGGATAATGATACCTTCAGGAAAATCTGGCCAAATACAGGTATCTTTAGTTTAACGCTGTCCCACATATATCTGCCTGATTTAGTATCAATAAAACGCTTGAAGCCAAAAGCCAAAATGATTATAGCTAATATAATAAAAAACCAATAATGTGAAAGCACAAAATGTACGCCTAAAAGTATCTTTGTAGGAAGAGGCAGTTCTGTATTAAATCTTGCAAAAAGCGCGCTGAACTTAGGTATTACAAACATGACTAAAATAGGAAATGCTATAGAAATAGCCATTATCACAAGCAGCGGATAGCGCATTGCCTGCTGCACCCTCATTTTCATTTCCTGCTCATGCTCCATGAGAGTTGCCAGCCTGTCCAGCACATCGTCCAGCATACCTGCTGCTTCTCCTGAACGTATCATATTGATATATATATCTGAAAAAACTGAGGGAAACCTTGAAATACCGTCTGAAAAACTCTTGCCTGACTCTATATCGTTAGCTATCTCTTCAACGATTCTTTTAAAATAAGGATTAACTATCTGCTCAGTAATAGACCCAAGGCTTACAAGTATTGCCACGCCTGCGCGTTGCAATGTCATCAATTGCCTGGTAAAAACTATTAGTTCTTCCTGGCTGACTCTATTGAAAAATCTATGGAATGGGTTAAAATTTATTATGCCCGGCTTAACTTCATCTATCAAGATGGGCATGTATCCCATCTGTTTAAAATGGCCGGCAACAGATTCTCTGGACTCACCTTCTATATTTCCAGTGGACGCCATGCCATGTTTATCGCGGATCTTATATTTAAAATTAGCCACGTGTAGTTTATTCTTCCTGAGTCGCTTTAATTACTTCTTCAGGCGTTGTAATTCCTCTTAGAACCTTATCCAGGCCGTCATCCCTTAATGTCTTCATGCCTGTCTCTACTGCTGTTTTCTTTATGACCTCGCTTGAAGCCTTATCTGCAATAAGTTTTCTAATCTGGTCATTAACGATTAAAAGTTCAAATATGCCTATGCGCTCTTTGTATCCTGTATTTTTACATGCGCTGCAGCCTTTGCCCTTAAAAAAGCCTTTTTTCTGATTCGCCCCCAGACCTTTTAAAATATCTTCTGAAGGAAGATACTCCTCTTTGCATTCATCGCAAATCTTTCTAACAAGCCTTTGGGCAAGAATACCTATCATAGAACTGGAAATTAAAAATGGTTCTATGCCCATATCTATAAGCCTGGACAAAGCGCCGCTAGCGTCATTCGTATGAAGGGTGCTGAAAACAAGATGGCCTGTCAGCGCTGCCTGCACGCTTATCTCAGCTGTCTCTTTATCCCTTATTTCTCCTACCATTATTATATCAGGGTCCTGCCTTAAAATAGACCTCAGGCCTGTAGCAAAATTCAGGCCCGCCTTTGGATTTATCTGAGACTGCCTTATCCTTCCCAGATGGTATTCAACAGGGTCTTCTATTGTAACAACATTCTTTTCTTCTGAATCAATTGTTGAAAGCGCTGAATAAAGTGTAGTGGTTTTTCCGCTTCCTGTTGGACCTGTTACTAAGATTATACCATGAGGATGTTTTATTAATCTTTCAAATTCCTTTTGAATCTCTCCGGAGAAACCGATCTTATCCAGGCCCATAAGTATAGAGCCCCTGTCAAGAATCCTTATTACAATATTTTCCCCGTATATGGTAGGAAAAGTGGAAACCCTCATATCAATGTCCCTGTCCATGGCCTTCATATTAAACCTTCCGTCCTGCGGTTTTCTTTTTTCAGCAATATCCATCCTGGAAAGCACCTTTATCCTGGACATAAGCGCGGGCTCCAGGTGCTTTGGCGGCGAAAACATTTCATGCAATATCCCGTCTATTCTGAATCTCACTGCTAACTTATTCTCTTCAGGTTCAATGTGTATATCGCTCGCCTTCTCCTTTACTGCCTGCATTATAATCATATTTACAAGTTTTATTACAGGCGCTTCCCCTGCTATCTCTGCAAGTTTTGTAGAATCAAATTCTGTTCCTTGAGACCGGAATCTGTTTTCTTTGTCTATATCTTTTATGACATCATCAAAAGAAGATGACGTGCCATAATACTGCTCTATAGCATTTAGTATAGCGCTCTCTGTAGATAACATACTCTCTATATCGCATTTAGCCCTGCGGCTAAGGTCGTCTATGGCGGCTATATCCTTTGGGTCTACCATTGCAACGGTCAGAGAATTCAGTATTTTAAAAATAGGCATTGCTTTGTATTTCTGAGCCATGGTTTCAGGGATAAGTTTTATAACATCCTGATCTATGATATAATTTGCAAGATTCACATATGGGATATCCAGAGCCTCTGACATTGCTTGAGTATATGCCTCTTCAGTCGCCATCCCTGAACGCACAATCACCTTACCTACGCTCATACCTTTTTTCCTGGACTCCTCCATTGCTTTATCAAACTGCTCTTTTGTTATAACCGCTTTCTCTAATAATATTTGCTCTATGTTTTTTTTAGCCATATCATTGCTGTCCAATTTAGAATGGTGTCATTCCCGTGAAAACGTATATCGCCCGATCGGCGATCGGAATAAGTCCGAATGGCGCGGAACAAGTTTTTACGCCTTTAGTGCTTCTTTTGCCTTTGCAATTAAATTATCTAATTCAAAAGGCTTTTCTATATATCCGCTGATTTTCTGAAAAGCAAAAAGATCCCTGACTTTTTCCTCTTCCTTGCCACTCATCATAAGAATAGGCATATTTTTTGTCTTCTGAATTCTTCTGATTTCTTTGAGGCATGAATACCCGTCAATATTAGGCATCATAATATCCAGAATTATTAGATCTGGCATTTCCAGCTCTGCCAGCCTTATGCCTTCTTTTCCATCGCCTGCGACTAACACTATAAAGCCTTCCTGCTCAAGCCTTATCTTTAATAATTTTTGTATATCTTCTTCATCATCCACTATCAATATTCTTTTCTGGCCTTCCATATATCACTCCTCCCAAATTTTGCGAAGCAAAATTTTATCCCGAACCGCCCTTATACCCCAGTATATGCGATGAGGGACCTTCACTTTTTCTCTAACAATTCCTCCATCTTTCCTAATAATATCGCTGGCTCAAAAGGCTTAGCAATGTAAGCGTCCGCGCCCATTTCCATGTCAAACTCTTCATCTTTTTTTTGAGCCCTTGCAGTAAAAATTATAATAGGAATAGATTTATAACTCTCGTCAAATTTAAGCATGCGGCAAACCTTATATCCATCAAGTTTCGGAAGCATCAGGTCTAATATAATAAGGTCTGGTTTTTCAGACTTAGCTTTATTAAGGCCTTCCTGGCCGTCAGAAGCTGACAGGACTTCGTAATTATTTGCCTCCAGCCTGAATCTCAATACATCTAAAATATCTTCTTCGTCGTCTACTATCAATATCCTTTTTTTATCCATAAATTTTTACCGCTTTTTAAATCATCTTCCGCTTTTTTTATTAACTCATATTTATCAATAGCTTCGTCAGGATAAACTGAAATACCAAATAGAAGCGGGATATTAATATTATCTTTAATCCTTCCTATTATTGCCATCGCCCCAGGCTTATCCGTGCATGCAATTATTATAATACATTCTCCTAAATTTTGTGAAACAAAATTTGATTTCGAGCCCCGATTTATCGGAGCGAGGGACTTTTTACATCTTACAACTTTATCTTCCGGCCCTCTGATTGTCTTTTTTATAATATCCTCTATTTCGGAAATAATTTTTTCTGTTTTATCTTTGGCATTCTTTATCTCAAAAACAATAACAGCTATTTTATTATCATTACGTTTTGATCTTTCTATCGCCTCTTCCATTAAAAAATCAAATTCTTCATGCTTTTTATACACTGGTATGGTGAAAATAAATTTACTGCCTGTATCAGGTTCTGACATAACCCATATATCTCCACCGTGCAGTTCCAATATGCCTTTTGAAATAGCCATGCTCAAGCCTGCTCCGCTGTGTTTACGGGTCATGCTAGCATCTAAAGGGCTGAGATTGCTGAACAGCTTTTCTATCTCTTCTTTAGATATACCCATGCCATTATCCTCTACTGTAACTTTTATAAAACCCCTGCCTTTTATATTTTCCTTTGAACTAGATATTTTTATTTTCCCATTATCCCTGTTAAATTTTATAGCATTCGATATAAGATTTTTAAGGACCTGCCCTATTCTATCAGGGTCAAGCCACGTAAGCTCTACAGATTCTCCGAGAGAAAGACTGAATTCCATATTCTTCTGTTCAGCCGCTATTTTTGTAGCGTTATAGACGTCTTTTATGATTTCGTTTATATTTAACTTTCTTTTATGCATTATAATCCTACCTGCTTCTAATTTGGACATGTCAAGGATGTCTGTTATAATCTTTGCCAGGCGCTCTATGTTATTTTTGGATATAGTAAGGAATTTTTTCTGTTCTTCGCTGATGGAACCGGTCACGCCATCCAGTACAAGGGAAACGCTTTCCTTGATAGATGTAAGGGGGGTTCTTAATTCATGAGAGATTATGGATATAAAATCAGATTTTATCCTGGATAATTTATCAATCTCTTCATTTGCCTTTAAAAGCGCGTCTTTAAGGTCTCGTATTTCTTTTTCCTGATCTGCCATTCCATTGCCTCATTTCACGTAATCAGCAGTCATAGTATACCATAAACCCTGCGATTTCAAAATAATCTCCACCAACTCACGGACAGCGCCTTTGCCGCCGCTTTTTTTGGTAATATAATGGCAGGAATTTTTGACTTCTTCTACTGCTTCAGGAGGCGCAACGCTTAAGCCAACCCTTTTTAAAACAGGTAAATCTATAAGATCATCTCCTATAAAACACACTTCTTCATCTTTTAGCTTGAATTTCTTAATCACGCTTTCGTAGACTTTGAGTTTTCTATAGTCTGAATAAACTTTAGCAATATGCATATCCTTTGCCCTGCGCTCTACTATCCTGGCCTTCTTGGCAGTAATAATTACTGATTTAATGCCTGCCTGGTGTAAAAGAGTCATCCCAAAACCATCGTAAACATTAAAACACTTTATCTCGTCTCCGAAATTATCATAAATAATACGCCCGTCAGTCAGCACACCATCTACATCCAGGATTAACAATTTTATCTTCTTGGCTTTTTCTTCTATCATTTATAATTATCAAAACTCTAAACACTAAACTCTAAATCCTAAACAAATCATAAACCACAAACTACAAGCTCTAAACTTAGTGTTTGGAATTTGTGATTTGGAATTTAGAGTTTGTTTAGAATTTAGTGTTTCGGATTTAGGGTTTATCATACTAATCCTGCCTTTAATAAGTCCTGCACATCCACTAGTCCTATAGCACATCCTTTTTCATCAACTATGGGTATTTCATCAATCTTGTATTCCTGCAAAATTCTCAAAGCCTCAACAGCAAGACAGCCTTTTTTAAGTGTCCTTGGAGATTTTGTCATAACATCCTTTACTTCCCTGGAAAGGAGTAAAGGATCTATCCCCAGATGCCTTCTTAAATCCCCGTCTGTAAAAATACCCTTCACCTTCCTGTCCTTATCAACTACCGTAGCGCTTCCTGCCCTTGAAGCGGTAATAGCAAGAAGGACATCTTTTACCTTTCTGGATTCTTTTACAATAGGATTAGAAAGGCCTTTCCGCATTATATCTTCTACCTTTAATAATAATTGTTTTCCTAGAATCCCGCCGGGATGAAGAAACGCAAAATCGCTTTTTTTAAATTTTCTTTTATCCATAAGAGCGGCGCAAAGCGCATCTCCCATCGCAAGCATACTGGTCGTACTTGCCATAGGCGCCAATCCCAGAGGGCATGCCTCTTCCTTAATCGACACATCCAACACAGCATCACTATTCTTTGCCAAGCTGGACTTTTTATTTCCTGTGATCGCTATTAATCCGGATCCTATCTTTTTTATCTGCGGCACCAGGTTCACAACTTCTTCTGTTCCTCCGCTATTTGAAATAACAATCACTGTATCTTCTTTTCTTACCCTGCCTAAATCTCCGTGTATAGCTTCCGCTGAATGAAGCCAGAGGCTGGGCGTGCCTGTAGAAGCAAGCGTTGCAGAAATCTTCTGCCCTATTATGCCTGCCTTGCCCATCCCTGTAATCACAACCATCCCTTTGCAGGCATATATTAATTCCACCGCTTTTTCAAAATCTTTATCTATACGAGAAATTAGCTGCCTTATGGAATCAGCCTCGATCTTTAAAACCTGTTTTGCCCGCTTTTTTAACATGTCAACCTAGTTTCGTTCGGCGATCGGAATAATTATTCAGATCGCCGAACGGAACCTCGCAGTTTTACAATATTATCTATTTTTTTAACATCTTTCAATAATTCTTCTAGCATCTTAAACGTAATCATATTAGGGCCATCGCAAGGCGCTTTATCAGGGTTCTCATGGACTTCTAGAAATAGGCCGTCGCAGCCTACTGCAGCTGCTGCGGCCGAAAGAGCTGCTACAAACTTTCTTTCTCCGCCGGAAGAGCGGCCTTTAGCGCCCGGCAGCTGCACGCTATGCGTTGCGTCATAAACAATTGGACATTCAAACTCCTTCATTATTTCAAGGCTGCGAAAATCGCTCACCAGATTATTATAACCAAACATCACTCCGCGCTCTGTGATAATAATATTTTTATTTCCTGCATCTTCTATCTTATCTATTATATTCTTCACATCCCATGGAGATAAAAACTGGCCCTTTTTTACATTCACAATCCTTTTTGTCTTCGCAGCCTCTCTAATAAAATCTGTCTGCCTGCATAAAAAAGCAGGTATCTGTATAATATCCAACACATCTTTTGCCCTGTCCAGCTCTACCCTGCAATGCACATCGCTCAGGATAGGTAAATCCAACTCCAACTTTATTTTTTCCAGTATTTCCAGTCCTTTATCTATGCCAGGCCCCCTATATGATTTAATATTGGAGCGATTTGCCTTATCATAGCTAGCCTTAAAAATAAACCCTATGCCCAGCTTACCGCATATTTTCTTGATCTTTTCCGCATGACGCATTGCATGTGATTCTGACTCAATCACGCACGGCCCTGCAATGAGTACAATAGGGTTTTTGCCGCCGATCTTAACGCCTTTTATATTTATTTCTTTAATCATATATTTATTTAATATATACTATCTTGCCTTGTTTAATGCCGATCTTATAAAATTCCTGAATAATGGGTGGCAATCATCTGGTTTTGATTTAAACTCAGGATGAAATTGACAAGCAACAAACCAGGGATGGCCTTTTAATTCTAATATCTCCGCCAGCCTCAAATCAGGAGATGTGCCTGAAATCACCAGGCCTTCCTTTTCCATGCTTCTCCTGTAATGAATATCAAATTCATATCTATGCCTGTGGCGCTCTGAAATCTTTTCTTTTCCATAAGCTTCAAAACTAAATGTGCCTTTTTTTAATTTGCATGGATATGCGCCCAGGCGCATTGTGCCGCCCATATCTTTTACCCTTCTCTGCTCTTCAAGAAGGCTTATTACAGGATATGGGGTAGATTTATCAAACTCGGTGGAATTCGCCTTTTTCAGCCCGCATACATTCCTGGCAAACTCTATAACAGAACATTGCATCCCAAGGCATATGCCAAAAAATGGGATATTCTTTTCTCTGGCAAATCTAATAGCTTCGATCTTACCTTCTATGCCGCGATTGCCAAAACCTCCGGGAACAAGAATCCCGCTTACATCTTTTAAGAACTTTTCAGCACCCTTCTGTTCAATCTCTTCCGCGTCTATCTTTTTAATGTTCACTTTTGCATCATTTGCAATACCCGCGTGTTTCAATGCTTCATAAATAGATTTATATGCGTCATTAAGTTCAATATATTTTCCTACTACTGCTATCGAAACCTTACTTGTGGGATGCAATGATCTCTTTACTACTTTTTCCCGCCATTCAGTGAGATCTCCTTCCTGATACCTGATCTCAAGAAGTTTCAATATTATCTTTCCAAGCCCCTGCTCCTGGAATAAAAGCGGGACTTCATATATGTCCTTCACATCAGGCGCATCTATTACAGCATCTTCATCCACATTGCAGAAGAGAGATATCTTTTCCTTTATTTTTTTTGAAATCGGTTTTTCAGCCCTCGCAACTAATATATCAGGCTGTATACCTATTTCCCTTAACTTTCCAACGCTGTGCTGGGTAGGCTTTGTCTTCAGCTCCTCTGCTGCTTTTAAATAAGGGACAAGCGTTAGGTGTATATTGATCGAATTTCCTCTCCCCAGGTGCTGCCTGAACTGCCTGATAGCTTCCAGAAAAGGTAAGCTTTCTATGTCGCCGACTGTCCCGCCTATTTCGCATATAACCACATCTATATCTTTACCTTGGGAAACCTTTTTTATATGGGCTATTATTTCATTTGTTATATGAGGGACTACCTGGACTGTCGCTCCAAGATAATCTCCGCGGCGCTCTTTTATTATTACGGAGTTATAGATTTTACCCGTCGTAATATTATTTTCCTGCGTCATATTGGCCTTTATAAAACGCTCATAATGCCCCAGGTCCAGGTCTGTCTCTGCTCCATCGTCAGTCACATACACTTCACCGTGCTGAAACGGGTTCATTGTGCCAGGGTCAACATTTATATATGGGTCGCATTTCTGTATTGTTACTTTTAGGCCTTTAGATTCCAGAAGTTTTCCGATAGAAGAAGATGTTATTCCTTTGCCTAAGCTAGAAACCACTCCTCCTGTTATAAAAATATATTTTGGCATTACTGTTTTCTCTTTACTAATTCAATTGCCTTTTCTAAGTCTTCAGGCATATCTATGCCTATTGTATCAAATTTTGTTTCAATAACCTTTATCCTGTAACCATTTTCCAGGACGCGCAGCTGTTCTAATTTTTCCGTTTTTTCCAAGCGCGACTGAGGGAGCGATTTAAAAGTAAAAAGAAAATCCTTTGCGTACGCGTAAATACCTATATGTTTATAATAATCTATAACCTGCAATTTATCGTCCGACCCCATCCTTTCGTAAGGGATAGGCGATCTTGAAAAATATAATGCGGAACCATTCCTGTCAAATACCACTTTGACCACATTTGGGTCATGGATTTCTGCTGCGCAATTTATTTTATGACAAAGTGTTGACATCACTAGAGTCCTATCCTTTAGGATAGCGCCGACTACATCATCAATCATCGCAGGATAAAGAAGCGGCTCGTCTGCCTGAATATTTACGATAATATTTGCATCGATTGAAGCAGCCACTTCAGTTAAGCGGTCTGAACCGCTTTTATGAGCAGTAGATGTGTATACTACGTTTGCGCCAAATCCTTTGGCAACATTATAAATACGCTTATCATCAGTCGCTACTATAAGGTCGTCTATTGAATTTGATTTTTTTGCATTTTCCCAGGTATGCTGTATAACAGGTTTTCCGCAAAAATCCGCTAAAAGCTTTCCTTCAAATCTCGTAGAGCCGTATCTCGCTGGAATTATACCAACTGCTTCCATAAATTATTTTAACCTTTCTATCAATTCTTTCTGCGTTATTACCGCTATTCCCACCTTGCCTACCACGATGCCTGCCGCAATATTAGAAACATACGCTGCGTCTTTCATATCCACTCCAAGGGCGAGCGCCAGAGTAAATGCGCTTATCACAGTATCTCCTGCGCCAGAAACATCAAACACTTCCTGCGCAACAGTAGGTATATGAGTTACAGCTCCGTTTTTTTGAAAAAGCTGCATGCCATTTTCTCCTAGTGTTATAAGGACGCCTTCGCAATTTAATTTTTTGAGAAACGCTTTGCCTATTTTTAAAATGCTCTGGCTGTCCTTGGCCTTAATGCCTATAGCCTGAGCAGCTTCATGATGGTTAGGAGTTATTGCTGTCACACCCTTATAATAAGAAAAATGCTCCTCTTTTGGGTCCACAGTGATAATCTTTCCCCTTTTCTTTGCTATAGTTAAAATCTCTTTTAAGAGCCTTGCTGAAATAACGCCTTTACCATAATCCTCTATTATAATAGCATCCATTTGGTCAATTATACCCTTAACATAAATAATAATCTTATCTAATGCGCTAGATGAAATGCCTTCTATTTTTTCCCTGTCAATCCTCACTACCTGCTGATGATTCGCAACCACTCTTGTTTTTAATGTTGTGGGCCTGCCATCATCTGTAATAACACCGTCTACATTTATACCTTTTTCTATAAGGCCTTCTTTAAGTATGCCTGCTCTTTCATCGCTTCCCACAACCCCTGCGATATAGGTCACTGCTCCCAATGAAGCGGTATTATTCGCTACATTCGCTGCTCCTCCCGGCATAAACGATTCTGACTTAACCCACACTACGGGCACTGGCGCTTCAGGAGAAATCCTGGATACCTCTCCCCACACAAATTCGTCCAAAATCAAATCCCCTATTACCAGGACCTTTGCATCGCTGAATTTTGATATTATACTTTTTAACTTATCTATTTTCATATTTTTTCTATAACTGCCTGGCCAAGAAGCGGCAGCAGTATTTCATGATGGCCTATTATACTATAGCCTTTTCCGCCTGATTTTATAGGCCTTATAACCACATTCTGGCACGGCCTGTAATGTTGTATCATATCAAAGTTAGCCGCGGTAAAATCCTTTACCTTATAACCTAGATTTCTCGCAACATTTATTGCCTTTAAGAAAACCTCTGGAAGTATTACTGAAGAACCTATATTCAGCACTACGCCTCCATCTCCGAGCATTGCGGCTTCTTGTATCAAGCTGTGAAAATCTTTCAATGAAGCCTCGCCTGCTGCTCCGGCGTCAAAACTTGGGTGCTGGTGTATTATATCAGTTCCTATTGCAATATGCACTGTAGCCAGGACATCTTCTTTCAGGGCATTGTATAAAATGCTCTTATTTCTGAAAGAAAGTTTTTCATCGTTTATAACCTCGCCTATTGCCTGGCCTGCGCCTATATCCTTTTCAACTGCTTCTTCAAGAGCGCCGTTTATATATAAAGCTGTCTCATTTGCCATACCAAAACTTCCATCTTCCAGGGCATCAGGAACTTCTTCTGATGTCCTGCCTATAAGGGCTATTTCAAAGTCATGTATAGCTCCTGCGCCATTCATAGAAATAGCCGTAATGACTTTTTTCTTCATTAACTCTATAATAATAGGGTTCAGTCCGCATTTAATAACATGGGCGCCCATCATGAATATAACAGGTTTTTTCTTGTTGTACGCAGAGACAATAGCTTCTACAACTGCTTTAAAATCAGAACCTATCAATATATTCGGAAGAGCGTTATAAAAATCAGAAAAGGCAGCGCCTTTTGAGGGTGGTTTGGCAAAATCTTCATGCCTTACCTTGCACTTCCTTTTCGATATCGGGTAAGTCTTTAATTTATCTAGGTTTATCCTAATTTTATTCATTGACATAGGCTATCCTTAATCTGAATATTTTAACATTATTAATAATGAGTGTCAACCCCACTCTTGCTTGTGTTCTATCTTGTGTTCTATCTTACTTAGTAGCAAGGGCGGGGTCAAGGCTCAGCACTATTCTATCTTTTGCAGCGTTACTGTTACGGTTCCTACAAATGGGATACTGCTTTGCACCACTATAAGGAGTGGTATACGCTGCTGGTCTGCTGAAAACCATATACTGACCTTTGCATTTTTGTTCAGTTCTCCCTGGAACCAGGACATAGGCTCTGCCCTAAACGCCTGCCAGTTACCAAGGTTTCTAATCTTTACAATACCCCTATCCGCAACCTTTGTTTCAAGAAACCAGTTTTTATCATCCAGATGCACATTTGCAAAAAGGGCTTCGCCCGGATTTATACTGCTCAGCCTGAAATAATAAATACAACTTACAGGATCCTGCACACCCTTTGGGATATTGAATTCTTTTTTCTCATTCGTAATCCTTGAAATGCAAACTGCTCTTCCATTTTCTTGATCGAAATCCACATATTCGTCTTTTTGTTTTTTCCCTTCTTTTTGTTTTTTATCAAACCTTACGGGATAGAGTTGTTTTATATCTATATACGTAGATATCTCATCCTCTACAGGGAAAAGCTTTGCCACAAAAGAAGCTGTTTTTGCTTTTGCGGTTATATGATAGACTTTACGGCCGTTTAATTCCGCGATCTCCTCTACAAGTAAAGTTGCGGACCCTACATCTATACCCATCCATTCTGCTTTATAAGTAAATTTTTCCCCAACTCGCAGTTGAGGCTTAGGAGTTTCTATCTTGATCTCTTCTGGTTTTTTTTCTTTAATCTTATAGCTTGAAGTAACCCCGCAGCCGGAAATAAAAATAACAATAAAAAATAGCGCTAAAAATTTCAATCTCATAACATCTCCTCTTTAAACTCGAAATCCGAAACCCTAAACAAACTATAAACTCCAAATCACAAATTTCAAACATTGTGTTTAGAGTTTGTAGTTTGTGATTTAGAATTTGTTTAGGATTTAGTGTTTAGAGTTTATAAACTTAATAATCTCTTTGCCTCTTTAAATACCTCTTCCACGCTTATTGCTTTAAGGCATAAAAACCCTTTTTTACAATCATGCGCAAGGCATTCAACACAGCCTACATCTTTATGAATAGCTATAGCCTTGTATCCAAGAGGCCTCCACCTTACAGGGCTGAGGCCTTTTTGATTTCTCCCAAATATAGAAATAACAGGAACTCCTACGCCTGAGGCAACATGCACTGGGCCTGAATCATTTGATATAACTAAACTTGCCTTTTTGAATAATGCAGCCAGTTCGCCAAGAGAAGTTGGATCACAGAAAAAAACCGGTTTATTTCTCATCATACTCCTTACCTTTTCTCCCATACCTGCCTGGCTAGGCGCTAAATTAATCATGACTTTTACTTTTAAATTCTCTATAAGCATATCTCCTAACTTTGTAAAATTTTCCAGAGGCCACATCTTTGACTTACAACTGGCTCCCGGATGAAGGATTACAAATTTTTCTCTATTATTTACACCAAGGCCTTTAAGTATCTCATCTGCTTTTTTTTCATCTTCATTCTGAACATATATAAAAGGGTTAGAAAAATCAGGCTCTACTCCTATATAACGCAATATGTCCAGCGAATATTCAGCTTCATGTTTTTCACCTGACTTTTTTGCATATACTATCCTATCTGTAAGTAAAAAATCTGCCTTGCCTCTTGCATATCCTACCCTTTTAGGGATACCAGCTAAAAAACAAAGAAGATTCACTCTTTTAGTTGAATGGAGTATTAAAGCTGTATCAAATTTTTTTGCCCTTAGCAATTTTATAAAACCAAAATTATTCCATGCCCCTTTATGCTTTTTATTCTTATCATAAACTATCACTTCATCGATATCCGGATTCCCTTTTAATATATCATCTATTCTAGGTTGGACCATAATTGCAATATATGCATCCGGAAATGCTTTCCTTGCCGCCTTTATCGCAGGCAATGACAATACCACATCGCCTATCCTGTCAGTCCGTGTAACGAGTATCCGTTTTATACGCGCCTCCCTCTCCTTAGCGAGATTATAAATTCATTACCTTATTTATTGCAGCCAAGACTTCTTCTGCGCTAATTGCCGCCATGCATTCATGCGTTCCTAATTTACACTGCGCTTTTTTGCACGGCGAACATTTAAGGTTTTTGCGTATCACTATATCTCTATTGCCTCTAGGGCCATATTCGTCAGGGTCAGTCGGCCCGAATATTGCTACAACCTTTACTCCAAAGTCAGACGCTATATGCATGCTGGCGCTATCGCACGTTAAAAGTAAATCTAATCTTTCTATAAGCGCAAAGAGCTCGTTTAAATCCGTCCTCCCCGTGAGGTCGATAAGAGCTGGGTGAGCCGCTGCCCTTTCAATTTCTTTTGATAACTTAGCTTCATTTATATCCCCTATTAAAATCACTTTATAACCTGGATTTTTTAATAATTTTTTTATCACTTCTATAAAACCATCTTTCCCCCATTGTTTCAAATGGCTTTTGCTGGAAAGGCTTACGCCAATAAGAATATCTTTATCTGATATGCCGTTATTCTTTAAAATCTTTTCAATCTTTTGCCTGGCTTCTTCGCTTATATATATATTTTTTTGTTCCTTGTATATAATCCCAAAAGGCTTCAGGCTCTCCATGTGTATTAATCTTTTATGTTTTACGCCTGAGGCGCGGCCAGAGAATAAAGGATTCCTGTATTTCGCGCCTATAAACAAAGGCAGAAGGCTCGTCTTCATATCAATTGCCATGTCATATTTTTCAGCCTTAAGCTTCTTCATGAATGCCATTTTATCTTTTATACTGGCATATTTATCGTAAACAAAAACCCTGCTGCACCTGGGGTCTTTTTTAAAAACCTGCTCAGGCCTTGGGCCTACCACAACATCTATAATTGCATCTGGAAAATTATTCTTCAGGCTAGATAAAACAGGTAATGTTAAAATCACATCGCCTATATTTGAAAGAGTGATAAAAAGAATTTTATGGACATCTGATAATCTCATTAAACGCTCCCAATACTTCTTCTACTGTTATTGCTTTCATGCATCTATTATCTTTGCATTTAGTGTCATAGCACGGAATCTTACAGCCTATATTTTTATGCAGGACTTTATATTTCCCATCCCCATAAGGGCCTGTTAATCCAGCGGACGTAGGCCCGAAAATAGCTATAACGCTCGCGCCTGCTGCCACTGCGAGATGCATAGGGCCAGAATCATTTGAAATGACGCACATTGCTTTTTTAAAAATAGCTCCGAGCGCTTTTAAGCTGGTCTTCCCGCACAGTATAGAAGGCTTATGCCTCATTAAACCTGATATAGCTTCAGCCAGGACAATATCCTTTCCTGCGCCTGTCAGGACAATGTACGCTCCTGATTTTTTAAATATCTCATCTCCTAATTTTGCAAAGTTCTCCAAAGGCCATCTTTTAGGATCCCAGTTCCCTCCTGCGTTGAGAATTACAAAATCCCTGTCTTTTATCCCTGCATCTTTTAAAATCTTTTCTCCTCTTTCCATATCCTTGCCTGAAATATAGACCTCGTAATTTTTATTTTTAGCTTCTATGCCGATTGCTTTCCCGAGATTTAAAAAATATTCTACCTTATGCAAATCTTTATGCGGAGTATCCACCCTTCTGGTCAATAAAAATCCTGCCCTCTTGGACCCGTACCCTGCCCTAATTGGTATTTTTGAAAACAAAAGCAATAGAGTTCTGCTTAATGATTTTCTCAGTATAAAAGCTGCGTCAAAATTTTTCGACCTGAGATAGGAAATTATTGAAAATTTCCTTAACAAATTCTTGTGCTGTTTCTTTTCGTCATAGATTATTATTTCATTTATATTCGGGTTTCCATCCAGGATCTCATAGCATCGGGGATGTGTAAGAATAGTGATATATGAGTTTGGGTATTTTTCTCTTACCGCCCTTATAAAAGGTGTGGCAAAAAGCGTATCGCCAAGCCAGTTAACATTTACAATAAGTATACGTTTCATATTAATAATTAACACGAATTTCCACGAATAAAAGACCGAATTACCACGAATAAAAACATGGTATTAATTTGTGGCAATCAATCTTTGTCCCTGTGTTCTTTGATCCAGGTATAAAAACCCGTTATCTCAAACCAGAATACGAATAAATTGTCTGAAGTGTTTGATATTCTTAGCCGTTTCATCGCAAACAAATCATGTTTTGGATAAATTTTCCCAGGATTTGTCGCAACTGCGATTTTATATCCTGCCTTTATAACCTTTTCTCTGACATCTTTATTGAACCCACCCAAAGGATAACTAAAAGAGCTTACCTCTTTATTCAAATGGTTTTCTATTGCTAGTTTAGAATCTCTTATTTCAAGATCCATTTTCTCTGCCGGCTGAGCGGGAAGCCATGGATGAGTCATAGTATGACTGCCGATTGTTATTACCCCGCTCTCCGACATTTCAATAATCTGATCCCATGTCAGATATCCATCAGTGCCCACAAGAGCTGGAATTATAAAAATCGATGCGTGTAAATCAAGATTTTTCAAAACAGGGTACGCATCCGTATAGTTATTTCTATACCCATCATCAAAAGTGATAGCAATCGTCTTTGACGGAAATCTATACATTCGCGGCCACAAAACTACGCTTTTCAGGATGCGAATAAACAATGGCCGCTCAGTATCAATTTCACCTTGGTGCGAGGCAAATAAATTTTGGCCCTCAGGCCGGAGAAATTGATTTTCCCTTATCATTTTCGCAAGATCCTCAAGTTTAACAACATTATAATGCTGATTTTTAAGGAAGTTCATCTGTCTTTTGAAACTCTCAGGAGAAACACTTAGCCTTGAAGCAGCACTTTTTCCGTCTATATTATGATACATAACAATCGGAACCACATACTGCGCCTTTAGATACAAAACTGCTGATATCGCAATAATTAAAATAACAAGCAGCGCTATAATTTTCCTAAATCTTTTCATTTGGCCCTCATCTTTTAAATCCTAAACCCGAAACCCTAAACAAACTCTAAACTCCAAACCATAAATCCCAAACACTATGTTTATAGTTTGTAGTTTGTGATTTAGGGTTTGTTTAAGATTTAGAGTTTAGTGTTTAGAGTTTAACTCTTTATATACTTCTTCCGTCCTGTCCACCATTCCGTTTATAGAAAACTTTTTGACCACTATCTCTTTTCCCGCCTGTGCCATCCTTGCGTAAAGAGTCTTGTCCTTTAACAATCTTAAAACAGGCTCTGCCAAAAGTGTTGGATTAGACGGCTCCACAAGAAAACCGTTTACATTATTTTCAACAACGCTTGATATACCTCCCACATCTGTTGCCACGACCGGCTTTCCTGAAGCTAGCGCCTCCAGAAGCGCAAGGCCCAGGCCTTCGCGTCTTTTAGGCGTAAACATAAAAACATCCATGATAGCTAAGGCATTCACTGTATCTATCTGCGGCTTAACAAACACTACATTATCTGAAAGATTGAGCTTCTGGCTAAGCTCTACCATATCCTGCCTTTTATCTCCGTCGCCCACAAACACAAGCTGCACATTAGGCTTCTCTTTGAGTATATCGTAAAGGCCGTACAAAAGTATGTCGTGGCCTTTGTCAGGAGTAAACCTGGCTATCATGCCTATCACTCTATAATCCTTTTTTATGCCAAATTTGTCTTTCAGCTTGTCTTTTTCTTCTTCCGAGAAATCCTTGAGAAATTTCTTCACATCTATACCGTTATATATTAAAGTTACCCTGCTTTTATCCACGCCAAAATAATTTATGAGGTTTTCATTTACCGCATCGCTTATCGCAATAACCTTTTCTCCCCATGAGGGCAATATCAGCCTTCCTATATTCTTATGAAAAAATCCATGGCACGTGGTAACCATTGGAATCCCGCATAATTTTGATACAAAAAATCCTGTCACCTGCGCAATCCTTGTCTGGCTGTGTATAATATCTATGCCAAGCCTTTTTACTATTTTTGAAATTTCAAAAATAGCCTTGAAAACCTTTGGGCTTAATTCAGATTTTGTAAAAAGGCTTATATCGATATGAGAAATACCTGAAGGTGCAAGTTCAGGCGCGAGTATACCGCCGCTGGAGGCAACAAAAACCTCATGGCCTTTTAACTTCAGGGCCTTAGCGAGCGAAACAGTGTATGTGCTGATCCCGCCAATATTGAGATGAGTTGTCAATAATAATATCTTCATATCAAAATTACCAATAACCAAATCTCAATAACCAAATAAATATCAATAACCAATAGTCAATAACCAAACAATATTTGGTTTGGTAAATTGGTTATTGGTGTTTGGTTATTATTTGGTTATTGGAATTTGATGTTTGGTTATTTATTTTCTCCATCACCAGTTTATACACTTCTTCCACGCTGATGCGCTCCATGCACACGTTACGTTTACATTTTGATTTATAGCACGGACTGCATTTTAAATCCTTTCTTATCACAATCCCCTTTTCAGTCGGCTCGAGATGCCTGGCCGGATCAGTAGGCCCAAATAATGCTATAAAATCAGCACCCATGCTCGAAGCAACATGCATAGGAGCGCTGTCGCCTGTCAGAAAAACCCTGCATCTTTTTATTAAAGCTCCAAGCTGTGTTATAGATGTCAGGCCGACTGCATTCACGGGTTTTATACTGGATATCTTCATAAAATCTTTCACGCTATCCGTAACATCCTTTGAGCCTGTAATGACCACCCTTATATCTTTTTCAGCCAGCATATTCGAGAGCTTTGCAAAATTTTTCAAAGGCCATCTCTTTGTCTCCCATCTGGCGCTTGAACCAATATTAATTCCTACCAGTGCCTGACTATTGCTAACCCACGCATTTTTTAATAGCCTGTCTACATATAAAAAGTCTTCTTTAGAAGGCCATATCTCAAGATATGTAGAAGCGCCAAGCGTGTTAATCTTCATGCTCTTAAGCAGCCTGAATTGCTCCGCAAGAGGCGGCTCTTTTATCTTAAGGTACTTTATTCTCTTGTTAACAAAAAAGCTTAATCTTCCGTTATCATAACCAAATCTTTCAGGAATAGCTCCAAGCCAAGAAATTATGTGGCTCGTCCTGTTATTTTGAAAATCTATAGACATGTCAAAATTCTTGCGCCTTAAAACACCTGATGTTTTCAATAATCCCCTTAGCCCTCTGTCGCGGCCTTTTCTGTCATATAGAATCAGTTCATCTATGTACGGGCAGTTTTTAAGTATATGCTTGGCCTCAGATCCCACAAGGACGCTTATGCGGACATCTGGAAAATTATTTCTCAAGATCCTCAGGCTAGGGACTATGAGAATCGCATCGCCTATTGCCCCAAACTTTATAACAAGTATATTCTTTTTTTTACAGGCATCCTCATAGACTTTAATCGTATCATCTGTCATCTTTACAAGGCTATATTCCCGTTCTATCTTTTTTCTCGCTTCTATTGCCAGGTTTTTAGATAATTCCCTGTCTTTTAATACCCTTATTATTGAATTTACCATTTCAAGTATATCGCCAGGCCTCACCAGTATCCCTGTGTGCTCATCTTCTACAATCTCTATCGCGCCGCCTATGCGAGTAGCTATAACAGGCACCCCACTCGCGCCTGCCTCAATAATCACCCTTCCGAAAGCCTCCCGGCCTATTGACGGAAGCACTAATAGGTCAAGTTCAGACATAATCTTTGGTATGTCATATTGAGCCCCTGTAAATTCCACAAACTTTTCTATCTGAAGCTGTTTCGCAAGCGACTTTAATTTTTCCATATACCCTGGTTTATCTTTCGGCGCATCGCCTACTATCAGAACCTTAACTCTAGGAAACAACCTGGCCACCCGCGCTGCTGCTTGCAGAAAAAAAACATGGCCTTTTATGGGTGTAATTCTGCCTATGACTCCGACTTTATATTCTGACTTTGGAGAAGCCCCAGGCATATTGAATCTGAATTTATCCAAATCCACGCCCCTGGGAATCAGCCTCACTCTTTCATAAGGCACCTTGAAATCCTCTATCATATGCCTGCCTATGACAGAACTCGCCACAATCACAAATCTCGCCCATCCTGTTACACGGCTTATAAAATGATTCGAATAATAACCATGAGCAGTCGTGATAAATTTTGCGCCTGCGTGCCTGGCTGCAAAAAACGCTATTATATTCGGAACTCTGGAACGGCTATGCACAATATTTATGCGCTCATCTTTTATAATAGCTTCTAATTTTTTAATAGAGCTTACTATTGTAAATGGGGATTTTTTATGGACGAGGAGCTCTATATGTTTAACACCCATTTCTATTAATTTTTTTACAAGCTTCCCTCCTCCGGAAACAACAATAACCTTATGCCCCCTCTTAATCAGCTCTTTAGCGAGATCAATAGTGCCTGTCTCCACCCCGCCCACATCAAGTTTTGGAAGTATCTGTAAAATATTCATAGAATCAAAATAGGGCCTTTAATCTCTCTGTTATTTTTTCTCTATCATCCAGCCTTTTAACTTCAGGCCTTGTTCTCAGAATTTCTTTTACCTTGTCGTAAATTTCATCAGGCTGTGCAATATATATATAGCCATTTTTCTCAAGATTTAATGCCATCTTATCATATTTTGTATTTTTTACCTTAAGCCTGAAAACCATTACATACTTTCCTGAACTCGCAGCTTCCGATATCATAGACATGCTTTCAGGAGAGAGTATTATAATATCACTCAACCCGAATATATTAGCTACAGCGCCTTCTATGTTTTTTTCATTAGCAATAACAAGTAATTTGCATCGCTCATTAGTGCTCAATTTTTCTTTTAATAACCTATCTATCTCAGAAGAAGTCCGCCTGGATGTAGAAGCAGCTATATCCAGGTGCTTTTCTTCTGCGATTTTCAAAATCCCATCTAAAACCTTTTTCACATCGCTCTTTTCTAACTTGAACCCTTTAGCATCTCCGCCTATAAGCAGGCCTATTCCATTCCCATTGCCAGTCTTTGGCGCGGTTATTCTGTTTGGCGCCCCATCTATAATTAATATATTTTCCGTCGTCCGCCCCTCGGCGGAGTTTATCCCGAGCGAAGCCGAGGGACTCGGAACTTCTTTTGGTCGTCGTCCGCCCCTCGGCTTCGCTCGGGACTTCCTTTGGTCGTCGTCCGTAGTCCGTAACACGTCATGGCGCGGAAGAATAATCAGGTCTATCTTTTTATTCCGGCCCAGCCCCGGCTTCATTATCACAACATTCTTAGCATTGTTCTCATATTTTAAAAATATATTCGCCGCTACCAGAGAAGCTCCGCAGGATATAATAATATCGCCATATTTATTCTTTACTTCCTCAAAAGATTCCTTTGCGAGGCAAAACTTAAGGCATCTTAAACACCCCTGGCATCTTTTAGAAGCAAAAATGCTTGCAAGGTTTAAAAACATCTTTGTAAATTTATTTTTAAATTTTATTTCTACAGCCTGAATTTTAACAATGGGTTTTTCATTTATTTGCCTAGCTTGAAGCCTTGATCCTAAAGCCTCTTCTGTCATTTCCGCCACTGCCATTCCTTGATTAGAATGCCCAGCCTTAGCGTCAGTCAAAACTAGTATGCTTCGCTGAGGCGTGCTTTTCCATCTTTTATGAGCCCACAACCATTGCTCAGGAAATTTCCTTATATAATCTTCCAGAATGCCTGTTATCTTCTGAAGATTCTCTCTCATGTCATTTTCTTTATTTCCTGTATTTATAAGCTGAAACGCTTCTCCTGCTCTTGCTATATGCTTGCCAGGCCCGGTTCGCCAGATAAACGAAGGAAGGATCTCTGCCCCTGTTTTTAAACTAAAGGTTATTATGCCAGGGGCAGTCGAAGCAGGCCTGTTGAAAAAATTCACAAATACCCCGTTTGCCCCTGCGTCCTGATCAGAAAGCATGGCGACCATACCGTTATTGTGCAAAGTTTTGATTATATCCTTTACTGAAAAACCCTTTGTTATAACCTTACAGCCTGTTGACTGCCTGAATTGATTCAGGAGATTGTTTAATCTTTCATATTTCTGTTCACGGGCAAATACAGACATAGTATAGCCATTTAAACTTGCAGATATAGAAGCAATCTCCCAGTTACCGAAATGAGCTGTAAGAACCAGCACACCTTTTCCTTTTTCCAGGCTGGATTTAATCCTATCTCGGTTTTCAAGTTTTACGTGGCGCTCCAGATAATCCTTGGCCATAAAAGGCAGCTTTAATAACTCTATTACATTCATGCCTAAATTTTCAAAATGGGCCTTGTTTATTCTTTTTAGCTCATGGAAAGATTTCTCAGGAAATGCTGATTTTAAATTAGCATACGCGATCATCCTGCGTTTCAAATTGGCGTGATATACAATATCTCCAATGCGCCTCCCCATCCATAACGCAGGCCTCAGAGGAATGCACCATAAAAATATGCTGAAGGACTTAACTGTTATAAATCCCAAAAAGTCTATTATAGAATCCATCTTCATTTTCAATTATCTCAAGCCTCACTTTTAAAACCAAAAGGTCGAAGGTCTCTTTTTCTGCCTCGTAGGTGGCCGTCTCTCGGCGGAGTTTATCCCGAGCGAAGTCGAGGGGCTCGGGACAGGCAGGACTCCTGCGAGATGGAAAAAGTTTCCCTAACTTCACCGCATCCTTTTCCGTAGTAACTAACACATTAAGGCCATTCTTCTTGCAATAATCTCCTATCTGAGCTATATCCTCTTTTGTATATCTATGATGATCTCTAAAAATAAAATGTTTGTTAATCTTCAACCCCAAGCGCAAGATTGTCTTTTCAAAACATTCAGGACTGCCGATTGCCGAAACAAGAACCAGCTCTCTGTTTTTTAGCTCGCCTATATTTACTTTTTCTTCATTCATAATCTTATAAAAATACAACGGCCTATGTATAGATTTCACTATAAGAGCTTTTGGATTTATAGCTTTTAATTTCTTTTTCAGCTTTTCCATGTTCTCTTTACCAGAAACCAGGTCCGCCTTTGTTATTAAAAACATATCTGCCCTTTTAAGCGAACCAAGGCCTTCGCGTAATATTCCAGCAGGTATCACACAGCCATTCCCAAAAGGTTTTGCAGCATCTATGCATACAATATCCAAATCTCTTATAAGCCGCCTATGTTGAAAGCCGTCATCCAATATAACAGTATCTGAAAGATGATTCTCTACAGCTTCTATGCCTGTCTTAACCCTGTCTTTTCCAATTATTACAGGCACATTTGAAGTTAATTTTGGAAGAAGTTCTGACTCATCATTCCCGTATCCTCTTATCAAAATACTTACTCTGTGGTTTTTTTTAGCCAGCATATCTGCAATAAATGCTGCCACAGGAGTTTTCCCTGTCCCTCCCCACGTAATATTTCCGACGCTTATAACCTTTGCGTTGATTTTATACTTTCGAAAGATATTAAAAGTATAAAAACCATTACGCAAAGTTATAATAATAAAATACAGAAACGCAAAAGGTATGTTTAATAAGAAAAGGATTTTTCTAAAAATCATCCGGCCGCCTTATATGTTATTGAATTAGACCTCCCCCACCGCGTAGGTGGGGTGGTATATACCACCCCACCTACGCGGTGGGGGAGGTAACTCTTATTGAATTTCCTAAAAAAGGGATTTCCTGTTATATATATTTATGCTATATTTGATATATGATATTATATTTACTGGGATTTGTAAAGACGAATGGTGCGATGCGCTACTTAATAATCAAATCTATTGTTTTCTGGCTAGCCCCTGAACTTTTACCAATGGCTTCCCTGGCGTTGGCCCCAAGTTTTTTTCTTTCTTCCGGATTATCCAGGAGGAACTTTACAGCTGAATAAAGGCCTTTTCTATCCTCTACCTCTATCCCGGCATTATTTTCCAGAAATATCTTTACAGCATCCTGGAAATTAAACATATACCTGCCAAATATTATGGGTTTTCCAAGGCTCGCAGGTTCAATAGGGTTCTGCCCGCCTTTTTTAACAAGGCTTTTACCTACAAAAACAATATCTGACGCGGAATACATTGATTTCAGCTCTCCCATAGTATCAAGAATAAGAATTGGTTTCAGGCTGCAGGTTTCCCCTTGACGGAGTTTATCCCGAGCGAAGTCGAGGGACTCGGGACAGTCAGACTGCAGGTTTAGCAAAGAAACTTTCATAGATTTAAATCCATATTTAGATAATAAATTTTCTATTTCCTGGGCGCGCTCTATATGACGCGGAGCAATAAGAAGCCGAATATTATTATATTCCTTTTCTAACTTTACAAAACAATTGATGATATCCTCTTCTTCTCCTCTATGCGTACTGCCTGCTACAATCAAAATTTCTTTTTCACTGAGATTTAATTTTTCCCTAAGCTCTGCTCTTTTAGAGTCACAATCAACCAACGGAATATCAAACTTCAAATTACCTGTTACAAAAACCTTCTCTTCCGGAGCGCCAAGGGAGATAATCCTTGCTGCGTCCTGGCTTGACTGCATTAATACAAGAGAAAATTTCTCCAGAAGCTTTGATATAAAAAACTTACATTTTTTATACCTTGGATATGACCTGTTTGAAATCCTTCCATTCGTCAATACAAGCCTTGCGCCTGATTTATACAGCGAATATATCAGATTGGGCCATAATTCTGTTTCCGTAGAGATAAATATTTCCGGTTTAACCAGATTTACAACCCTATCTGTTATAAAACTTATATCAAATGGGAGATAAAACACGCCTTCATTTTCTGCGGCTGCCAGCCTGGCAATTTTATTTCCTGTGTGAGTAACAGTTGAAAATAAAAGCGTATAAGAAGGAAATGCCTTTCTCAAAAGAGGCGCTAAGATACCTGCCACTTTTGCCTCTCCTACGCTTACAGCGTGCACCCAGATAATTTTTTGTTTACTGCAAATGGCTTTAACATTTTCAGGCAGAAACCCAAATCTATCGCTTATGCCGTATTTGTAGCGCCCTGTTACTAAAAAATACGGCAGATAAAATATGCCAAAAATTATAAATACTGCATTATATAAAATTCTCATTGGTTATTCGTAATACGTCGCGCAGGAAGTTTCTGATTCCCACACAGATACTGATTTAAGAAAAAGGCCTTCTTCTTTGATGGAATTTTTAAGTTTGGTATAGATAAACCTGGCTATATTTTCTGCCGATGGGTTGATTGTCTTAAAAACTTCTATTTTATTAAGATGCGTATGGTCTAATTTTTTCAATATATTCTTCAGCCTGGACTTAAGTGTCACAAAATCCACTGATACGCCTATATCGTTAAGGCCTTCTTTTTCAAACCTAGCCTCTACTTTCCAGCTGTGGCCATGCAACGCCTCGCATTTACCCTTATATCCTCTCAGATTATGCGCGCTTGAAAAATCCCCTTTTATTAAAATTTCATACATAATTTGCCCTTTCAGCCCTTTGGATCTTTGTGCCCAAAAATTTTTCCCCGACTCTCACAAAATGCTCCACCGCGTCTGTTACAAAAAACTTGTGACGCGGCTTTCTCTTGTTATCGGACAGCTCTCCCATACTCATCAATATAGTATGAACCTCGTCTGCGACGGAACTAGCAGAATCTATAATCTTTACTTTTTTCCCCATCACCTTGCCTATGACCTGCTTTAAAAGCGGATAATGTGTACAGCCTAAAACCAACGTATCTATCCCCTTTCTCCTGAAAAATGCTAAATATTTCTCGGCTATGGCGAACGTGGCCTTCTCCCTTAACCATCCTTCTTCTACGAGCGGCACGAACAAAGGGCACGGTTTCGAAGCCACGTCTATCTTAGAAGAGATGTTTTTTATCTCCCTCACATATGCCCTGCTCTTGATCGTGGTATAAGTGCCTATTACGCCTATTTTGTTATTGCGCGTGACAGTAACAGCTTTTTTCGCCCCTGGTTTTATTACGCCTATCACAGGCACATTCACGTGGCGTATAAGCTCATCCATACTGGTGCTCGATGCGGTATTGCAGGCCACCACAATAAGTTTTACTTTGAACCTCAGGAGAAAATCTGCGTTCTCTATAGAAAACTTCTTTATTGTCTCAGGAGACTTTGTGCCGTACGGCACCCTGGCAGTATCGCCTAAATACACTATCTCTTCATGCGGCAGTTTCTTGAATATCTGTTTGACTACCGTAAGCCCGCCAACGCCTGAATCAAATATGCCGATGGGTTTGGTTTTCATATTTTCGAAGAGAACATGATCCTGAAGCGGCGTAAAACAATCCGACCATATCCTTCACTTCGTCCTTCGCTTTGCTCAGGTTTAGAGAACGATTCTGAGTGAAATGAAGAATCTGGTTCAATATCGTCCTGATCCTGAGGAGCGAAGCAGCGAAGGACTAACAGGAGGATTATAACCGCTAAAGGATATTCAATCTTCTTTCTTTAAACCTGCCTATAGAGGTCTTTCGATTGCTCTTTTATACCAGAAATTAGCCCAAAAAGCAACCGAATTACACTTATTAGAAAAAAAGGGGACTGTCCCAAGCGAGCGTAGCGAATGCGTGGACTGTCCCCTTTTTTTGATATCAAACAAAAACTCCCTCTGCCATTTCTAGCAGAGGGAGTTAATATTCATTGCTGGCACAACGGAATAGATACTCACGATCGCCAATCCCACCAGCCAGACTTGACGAATAGACTATCTATTATTATGGTAATATACTATTGATGCTATTCCTTTAAGCAAATACCTTGTTTAAAGCTTCCGGGTGAAACCTATTTAATTCTGGAATTTTATATTCACTGGCTATCTTGTGAAAAACTCCTATTTCTTGCGGCCTAGTGATATCGGATATTTCAACACCTACAGGATTGCCATTAGCATCCAAATCCAAAAAAACTTCTTCTCCAAACTCAATTGTTCTTTTGATTTTGGCATTACGAAATGTAATATATGCCGCTAAAGCTTGTTTATCTATCTTTAACATTTTTTATAAACCTTTCTTTTGGTTGCAGCCAAACCGCTGTAACTATAATTATAACATTCTCTCTTTCCCGATAAATAACATCTAGTGTCTTTTCTCCGAATTCCCGCATAATTCGCTTTTTCTTACCCCACGCAGGAAGGCTCATCTGAGGTTCATAAATAGCGCGCTTGACCTGCTCTATCTTAATATTTCTTGCTAATAGCCTTTCTTCCGCATGCTTAGTTAAGATTAAATGTTTTTTCTTCACTATATTTTAACTTTAACGCTCTCCCATGTCAAGCAATCTAAATTTTAAGTAGTGTCAAGATAATTGTACACTTTCGTATTTAGGTTCTTTGATTATTGTAACGTAATAATGCATACCATCGGGTTGTTTGGGTTCTTCTTGTTCTCTTAGTTGGCTTATAATACCGTATGTCCA